>Ga0326728_10001414_pt1 | contig 84669 bp, 87 predicted proteins | sample MB3enrmetagenome_FD_207602 | JGI IMG/M metagenome (GOLD analysis project Ga0326728, IMG submission 207602) | Lab enriched peat soil microbial communities from McLean, Ithaca, NY, United States - MB31MN | ecosystem: Environmental > Terrestrial > Soil > Wetlands > Peat | place: USA: New York...
TCCCTGCAAGGGTACTTTCGGCCCTCGCGAGGGCGCCGGCCATCCGTCCGCCGGCGAGCGCTTTCGCCAGCGATCCGTGGGTTGGCACGTCGGCAATTTCGGGAGATCGCTCCAGCCATCGAGCGACAGCGCACGAACGTTCGCTCTGGGCGCCCCATACCAACCGCTCGAGGGGGGTCTGCGCGTCGGCCTCGAAAGCCCACGACAGTCCCGTGGCGAGGCCGCCGCTGCCGACGGGGGCAAGTATCCTGTCGGGCAGACCCCCGAGGGCGCGGACGATCTCGAAGCCGAGCGACGACCCGTTGCCAAGGACGACGTCGAGATCGTCATACGCTGAGATGTAGGCAGCGTTCTGCTCGGCCGCGATTCGGAGTGCCTGAGCCTCGACGTCCTCGGGACGGTTACTGCCGACGACGACTATGTTCGCCCCATAGCGGTCGATCTTGGCGCCCTTGATCGGTGACACAGATCGGGGAACGCACACGACCGCATACATTCCGAGGACGCTGGCCGCATAGGCCACGCCGACGCCGTGGTTTCCGCCGCTGGCCGTCACCACGCGTCGGGCAGAGCGGTGGGCGTCGACGGCTACGAGGGCACCGCGCACCTTGAAGCTTCCGGTGACCTGAAGCGTTTCGAGTGCGAGCCAAACGCGCGTCCTGCCCGTGGGATCGGCGGCCGTGTCGAGTTCCTCCGCTCGAACGATCGCCACGTCCCGAAGGCGCGCCGACGCAAAGCGTCTTCCAAGGAATCGTACTGCTTCGAGTTTGGTCGAGTCAGGCGCGTGCGACCCAAAGGCGGAGGTCGCCGCGACGCAACGCATACTCCTGTGTACGGTTCAAGGCCCGCTGCCGAATAGGCTCCGACGGTACGTACCGAGCTTCAGACGGTTCGGGTGGCCTGGCAGCCCCGACGTCTCGGGCGTACCCTAGCGCCCTGCCTGGCTCGACATGCGTCCCCTTCATTGTGCCACGAGACGCTCTGCGCTGGCTCTGGCCCAGTGTCGAGCGCTCCTTGCGAGGTTGCGTCGGGACGAGACGCTCGAGGTGCGGGAGCTTCTCGTCGTGACGAGTGGCGACCGCGTGGTGGACCAGCCACTCGCGGAGGTTGGCGGGAAAGGTCTCTTCGTGAAGGAGATCGAAGAGGCGCTTCTCGATGGCCGCGCGGATTTCGCCGTTCACTCGATGAAGGATCTGCCGGCAGCGCTCGCCGAGGGTCTGGTGGTGGCGAGTATTCCGGCGCGCGAGGACCCGAGGGACGCGCTCATCGCTCCTCGATGCCGCACGCTCGCGGCCCTTCCGAGGGGAGCGCGCGTGGGAACCTCGAGCCCTAGGCGCGCGTCGGCGCTCGGCGCCATCCGGCCCGACGTCGAGATCGTGCCCCTTCGAGGCAACGTCGACACGCGTCTATCCAAAGTCGATCGAGGGGATTGCGACGCAATCCTACTCGCAAGGGCCGGGCTCATCCGACTCGGACTCGAAGACCGTGCCACGGAGATTCTCGAACCGGAGACTGTCCTTCCGGCGGTCGGTCAGGGCGCATTGGGGATTGAGTGCCGTGTTGGGGACGAGGACGTTATTTCGCTTGTCGGGCGACTCCACGATGCCGAGACCGCCAGTCGCGTGGCGGCTGAGCGCGGTGTCCTCGCCGCGGTGGGCGGTGACTGCCATTCGCCAGTCGCCGCGTACGCCGATTCGGTCGATCGCCGGCTTCGGTTGCGTGCCTGGGTGGACTTGGGCAATGCCATTCGCGCGGGCGCGATCGAGATTCCGTGGCCGTCGACCGTCGCGGAAGCGCGGGCGGCCGGGGAAGAGGTGGGACGACGACTGCTGAATCCCGGTTAGTCCCACGCCACGCCCACGAGAGGTCGATGTGGGAGAGTGGACGTTCAAGCTGAGACTTGCCAGAAATGAGGCATCCTGGGCGGCTACGGATTACCCTAAGGGCACAATGGGACTCGAAGCCGAATGCACGGTACGTCTCGGCAGGAAGAAGCACACCGGCACTGCCATGCTCGATGCCGAATCGCTGGCGTTCCGAGGGGATATTGAACTCAAGCTCGCCTTCGAAGCCATTCGTTCCGTTCACGTCGAGGGCGACGAACTCGTGGCTGCGTCCGGAGACCAAGAGGCGCGCTTCGAACTCGGAAAGAGCGTGGCCGAGCGTTGGACCAAACTCATCAAAATCCCCAGGGAGCTTTTCGAGAAGCTCGAAGTGGGGCCGAGCTCCCACGTCGCGGTCGTCGACATTGCGGACCCGGTTCTCATTACGGGGCTTCGGGAGCGTACGGCCAGCGTCTCGGAGGGGCGAGTTGCCCCGGGAACGCCGGTGATCTTCTTCGGTGCAGAGACTCGGGACGCCCTAAGGAAGATCCTTTTGCTTCGAGCGCGTCTGACCGACACGGGGGTCCTGTGGCTCGTGCTCCCCAAGGGACCGAAGGCGATCGCCGAGGCCGACGTGATTCACGCGGTGAGGGAGGCGAGCCTCGTCGAGACGAAGGTCGTGCCCGTTTCGAGGACCCACGTCGCGCGAAAGTGCGTGATTCCTCCCGAGTTCCAGGGCAAGCCCGCGCGGCGCCCGCCGATCGTGTCGCTGCCGCCGCCCGCGCCGAAGGCCTCGTCGACGGACGAGAGAGCCGCCGCGAAGAAGTAACGGCGCTGCCTTCAGGCAGAGAGCCCTACATGCCAAGGCGCTGGCTCAGTTCTCGACGGGCATCCGTGATCGAGGGAACATGCACGCGCTCGTCGGTTTCAGGGGGCATCCACGCATCAACTGCCTTTTGCGGATTGTAGTCGCCATTCAGGATCAGTCGCGCAGCCGACGCGCCATCCCGATCGTCCGGCTTGTAGCGCGTCCGCTCGTCGATCGGCCTGTGGCCGCAAAGCCAGGCGATCCATGTCTCCACGTGCCACGTCGGAATCACGATGGCGGCCCGATCGGCCGGCTTCACAGGGTCGACGTGGGCCTCCTTCAAGCGTTTGGCTAGCTCCTGGCGGCGCCTGACGACACCCTTCTCATCGCCGTCGATGACGACAAGAAGGCCTACATTCTCGTCGTGGCTCGCCGACCTCCACCGTTTGATTGCCCCGACGTAGTTGTCAATCACGTAATCCGCGGCGGAGCCCCGCGCGTTAGGAGACGCGTCAATCTGGCGTCGACGTGGGCCGATTCCGAAGCGGTCAGCGAGTCGCTCGACGAAGCGTTTGTGGAGCTCGTCCTCGCACAGGACGAAGAGCCTAAGGTTGTTCGGCATCCCCTACCTCGTCGTCGTACGCCCACGGCCGTGAGATCCACTCCGACACCGACGCGCCGCCCGTCGTCTCGAGCGTCACTTCTTGGATTTGTGCGGGCCCTCCGCCCGGGCGCGAGAAGCGGACCGCGTTGGCGGGGGAGATGTAGTCCACGACCGCGGGGTGGTGGGAGATCACAACGGCTTGCCCGTCGCGTGCATCGAGGACCTTCGACATCCTCGCGAGCCACGGTTGAATCTCATGGGGCGCGAGTCCCATTTCGGGCTCGTCGAGAAACGCGAGGGACGCATGGTCGAGCGCGCCGACGAGAAATCCATAAAGCACGACCAAGGAGCGCTGCCCGTCCGACAGCTCTCCCACCGATAGGCGGTACGGCTCGGAGCCTTGAATCTGGAATGTCAACATGAGCTCGCGTACATCCTTGCTGATGGGTACGAGCCCGAGGTCGCGAAGTCCCGGCATGACGGGCCGAAGCGCATCGAGGAGCACCGCGCCTAGCCCGGGCCGCTCCTGGAGGGCGCTACGGAACCACGAGGCGAAGTTCTGGCCGTCCCGGTTCAGCCAAGGTGCCTCGCTGGCGGACGTCGACTCTATGCGTCGCGACGAGGCCGCGAGGAGCCAGAAATTCGCGACCGCGTCCCGGAAGGCGACCGTCCGCCGGTCTTCCGCTCCCTCGATGTCTGGGAGGAACGAACGCTTACGTCCAAAGCGGAAGCGAGTGCGTGGCACCGGGAACGACTCCTCTCCGAAGAGGCTCACCACCCCGTCCGCGGCCTCGTACAAGGTCTGCCCTCCAGAAGTCAGCCTCTCCAGCAACACGGACGGCAGCTGTCGGACAGGATCGTGGGCGACATACAGCTGGTAGACGTACGTGTCGCCATCGACTCGAACGTCGAGGCCAAAGCGCTGCGTTGTCTCGGTCGGCTTCCAGCGCGTCAGGGTCCGCGTCGAAAAGGCGCTTGCCACGTCGACGCCGCGAACGATCACGTCCTGTAGAGCGGCGAGCACGTCCCAAAGGCTAGTCTTGCCCGAGCCGTTGCTCCCCACGATTACGAGCCGCCCCGGCAGATCCAGCCGGAAGTCGACGAAACAGGTATAGTTGTCGACGTAGATGCGTCTCAGCATGACCCCGGCTTTCTACCACGGTGCAGGATGTCACCGGAGCCGGCCAGTTCCGTAATCTGTCACTGGATGCTGTCGACGAGCCATCAATCCCAGCCTAGTGGCTGCGGTTGACGGGCGGCTTCACGGACCCCGCCATCAGGCGCTTTGCCCAGCTCCGTACGCATTTCTCTGACGGGTGAGTGGGAATTCCCTGATCGGTGGGTGCGGCTGCGTCCGACGTTCAGTGCTTCCACGGGTCCTCCGGTCCAGAAATCGATCCTACGGTCCCGTAACACGAATCCCGTGAATCGCCTCGCGGAACGCGACGCCAAGCTCGGCGAGTCTCGCGTCGATCTCCACGATCTGGCGATTGAGGTCGTCGGACTTCGTTGACGTCTTCGCCAGCTTGGCGGTCAGCGATTGCCGCAGACTGTCGGCGGACTTGCTCTTCTCGATCGCTCGAAGATCGCGACGAATCTCGTCGGCTGCCCTCGAGAGGTCACTCGCCTGGGCACGCAGACTCGTAATCGTATCGGTCTGTTTGACGATGTCGCCCCGAATGAGCCATGCCGCTTTCAGCTTCTGGACGGTGCTTTGGTCGGAGTGGGGGTCCGCGAAGAAGGCTGAGACGGCGTTGTCGGCGAGTGGCGTGAACCAGTCGGCGGACCTCCGGACGGTCGTGCGCTCGTCGACCACGAGCTCGGACGTGGCGTGTGCCGCGACCGATGTCGGGACGAGTGCCGTCGACGTGCCGACGTTGTCTTCTGTGCCACTGGGGGGTGAGAACAGACGCGAATCGCGGATGCGCGGATGCTTTACGAGAAGCTTCGCAACTGCGTCGCCCCCGTTTCGGATTCGGTACTTGCTTTGCGTTACGCTGTCGCGCTCGACCCACAATTCACTGTTCTCAATCTTTGCCACGCGAGCGCCGAGTTCGTCGTGCTTCTCATCACGATCGACGGCGATGCTCCGCTCGAGCGCGAACGGAACCGTGGCCGTCGCCCCCGCCGGAAGCGGGTCGAGCATTCCCTGTCCGAGGAATGCTCCCTCTTCGAAAACAGCAATCGGTCCGTGCTCGAGGACACCCCCGGCGGCATTCGTGAATCGAGCGACTCGGAACGGGTGACTCATCGAGTCGGACACGGCGCCGTCGGGTGCGAAGAGAAAAAGGGCCTCGCCGGGAAGGTGCTTGGACAGAAGCAAGACCATCGTGGCGTTTCGGTCCGGAATCGTGACAGGCTCCGGGAGATCGTAGCGCGTCGAGCCGCCCTCTTGCGCGAGAGCCGCCAGCGAACGCAGGTTGCGTGGAGCCGACACCAGGGATGCCGGCGGAGGCGGCGGTGCCATGGCTTCGTAGGGCCTCATGACAGGCGCTGGTGCCGGCGGTGCAAGGCTTCCTGCCCGACCCGAATAGGCGACCTTCTTGCTGGGCTTGGCGCTTGCGGTGCGGGTCGCTGGCGCTGCGTGGGCGCCTCCGACCGCATTTCGGTCGTACGCAGCCTCCTCGCCCGCTCCCTCAGGCGCTTCCCCTCGTGGCGCGCGCTGCAAGGCGATGTCCTCCGGCGGCGAAGTTGATGCGGGCGTCGCAGGCTCCTGAGCGAGGGACGTCTCGGCGTGGGGAACGGCCGCGATGACTTCGCCCTGGTCGGTGACGAGAGGGCGGGCGGGAATCACCGGGGTTCCGAGATCCGCCTGGAAGGCGAGGGGCGACCCGGCGATCAGCGACAGGTGCACGCTCTTCCAGTCCTCGCCCGAGAGATTCTCTACAATCCCCCACGCTTGCAGTTCTGCGTCGCCGTGCGGTCGCACGACTAGCCTGTACGATGGCCGCCAGACGGGCGACTCGGCAACATATCCAACTTGAAGATCATGCTCCTTGCCGTCGAGCGAGAGGACGACCGTCTGGAGCGCCTCTCCGGGGTCGCGAGGCTTGCCGTGCGACTCCGGCTTGTCGTCCGCGTCGGCTTTGTCGGGGTCCTGAGGGAGCGGAAATGCCGCGGCCCGCACGGAGCTGCCGCCCTGCTCCATGACCGCCAGCGTCGCCAGAAAGTCTCCAACCTCGCCGCCTTTCATCTTGAAGCGCACCTCGTCTCGGTCGACGTGCCCCGACCGCTCGAAGTAGGCGATGCCGTTTCGATAGATGACGACCCGGTGGACGGGGAGGACGTCGGTCGTCGCGATCGCCTGGCGTCCACAGCCCGCGCACAGGCTCATGGTTGCGCCGAGGGCAGCGACGTTCGTAGCCATCCATACCTTCTTTGGATTCATGGGAGATTCCCTTTCAGGTCAATCGCGGCGTGACACCCTCGTCCGGTCACGCGGTGCGAAGCTGCTGAACGAGCACGTAGATGACGATGGCGAGCCCCAGCGCACCTTGGAGGATGGCCATGGCAGCCTGTTCTGGGCCGACGCGAACCGCTGCATAGATGAAGCTTGCCCCCGCGACAATGGCCAGCCCGACGCAGAATCGCTGGACGAGAGGGCCCTCGTTGCCTCCAAGGCTTCGAATGCCGTCGACGAAACGTCGTGTGAGCAGCACGAATGTGAACATGGAGAGGAACGAGCCGCGGTCGACGGACGAACTCGATAGGAAGAAATCGTACATGCCGTGGATCAAGATGACCAGCATCAACGTCCGCGAGAGGTTCCCAGGCCGATCCTCGCGCCCACGCAGGTGATCGTCGAGCGCGAGGGCGACGAGTGCCGTCGTGCTCACGTGAAGAACGTTCGCTGTCAGAAACCGAGCGAGCGCGGTCGACAAACCCATGTGAAAGTAGCTGAGATTCTCTTCGGCAGCGAATCCGAGCCCGACGAGAGCGCCGCACGCAAACGCCTCCCGCCTCGTTCCGATGCGACTGACGAGCCATGCGACTGGAAGCAGGAGCAGAGCCTTCGCAAGTTCCTCGCGTAGCCCGACGCCGACGACGAAGTAGATCGCATCGGCGAGAGGCATGTGCTTCTCGGCAAGGCCGAGGGTGCTTTCTTCGACGAGATCGATCGCCAGCGCTACGAACGTGCTGGCCACGCCGAGGCCCATCGACACCGCGTAGAGTGGGGCCCTCACGCGCCACCGCTCGGTGAGCCGACCGATGCCGGCGCACATGGCGAACCAGACGAGTCCGGATACCGCAACGAGGCCGACGACGCCGCTGCTCGCCCCGTCCCACTGGGCAGGAACGAACCAGCGCGCGACCCCCGCCCAGTCGTGTCGCCGCAGCGCCTCGTCCAGTCGAATGGCGGTGGGAACTTGCTTCGCGAACCGAGGCTGTGCGAGGGCGCTCGACAGTCGACTCCAGTTTCCTGCCTCGAGCCATATGCGGCAGGCGGCGGCCGCATCGTCGGAGCGATCATCGAACGATGCCGCCTCCCGAGCGAATCGCTCGCCAGCTCCCGCGTCATCGTCGAGCTCCTGCGCTTCGCGTGCGAGCAGGTGATTGGACCATGGCGCGGGAGGATCTGCATCGGCGCGCCGCGTGACGGCGTCGCGATCGTCGCGCGTCACATCGGAACGAATTGCGGCGCGCCAGTAGCGACCGAGCAGCGCTTCGTCATGGCTGAGATCAGGAGACGACAGAAGATCGTCGATGGTCGCTTCCTCGAACAGCAGGGGCTCCAGAGTCCGAGGGGATCCGGGCGGTCCGGCAGACAGGATCGGAAGCGCCGCGACGGTGACGATGTGCCGATGGTTGTCGAGGAGCTCGATGAGGAGAGGAAGGGAGAAGGGCCGTTGGCGGGCGAGCTCCACATACGCATGCTCGGCGTCGAGAAGGTGGCCTGCCCGCGCCAATGCGCGCGCGCTTTCGAGCGGACCACGTCGGCGCTCCGCGAGGCGACTCGCCGACCACCCGGCGACCGCCGAGATGAGGAGTACGAGCAAGACCAGGGTGGGAGTCGAACGAGCGCGAGACGACATCGAGAACGCAGCCTATCGCAGACGAGAGACGTTGAGACGAAGGCATCGGGGATCGCGGTCGGGGATCGCGGTCGGGGATCGCGGTCGAGAAACGGTTGCCCTCAGCCCCCCGTGCTCGGGCTTCAAACCCGTTGATGGCGACGCCTACTGCCTCGAAGGCGAGTTGCCACGAGCCGGCGCCGATCTTCCGCAAAAGACAGAACACGTCCACCGAGGCGTGGACAACCACGAAACGGGCAAAGTCAATTCGGCCGCACGCACCATCCGTCGGTGCAGATGAGCGGGCTCTCGCATCCTGGCCCGGAGCAGTCGAACGCGACGCCATACCCACCGCCCCCCACCTAATGGTCGCATGACGGCGAAGTCGCCGGACAGTCGCTGTCTTGAGTGCAGTCCTGGACGCATACGTGAAGCGCTTCGAGGCAACTCTGCCCAGTCGAGCAGTCGGTCGACTGCGTGCAAGCGGGGCCCTGCTCTCGCGTCTCCTGCTGCCCGGGGGGTCTTCCTTCCTGATCGTCACACCCGCATTCACCCAGCGCGGGCAACACGACCAAGGCGCACGGCAGCACGACTAGAAAGAGAGCTCTCATGGAACCTGCGTTTGGCCTTGTGGTTCGGACGGGGTCACTCGACGGCTAACTGGGAAACGAACCACTTGGGCCTTGATTTAATGCGGTCCTTCCGCCTGCTCGCGATTCGTGAGCCCGCCGTCACAAGCCCGAACGCACCTCTCGGGTTCACGATGGCTATGGAGCGGCCGACGATGGCGCAAAGTTGCGCGGGGGACAATGTGTTGGGGGCGAGGTTGGCGTATACCTCGCCGGCATTGGCGTCGTATCCGACGTGGCTGGCGCGTATGTCGGCTTCCAGCACGTCGTCTAACGCTCATTTGGCGTATACGTCGCTGACACAGGCGCGATTGTCACCTGGATTGGCGTATTTGTCGGCTCCGTTGACGCCATTGTGGACGCGAAACGTGCCAAGGACGCGCGGGATGGCGTTCATGGCGCGTGGGGAGATGCCAACCTCGTCGAGGTAGACGCCAACCTCGTCGAGGTAGACGCCAAGACGGGCGAGAAGGACAGGTACCTCGGCGAGGCAGGGTCGTTGGTCGTCGGGGGGAGACGCCACCTAGGTAGCCGTAAGGCGTCCGCACCGAACGTCAAGCAATCAGCGCCAGCAGTTCCTCGCGCGTGATCGCCGTCGCCTGACTCGCCGCGCCCACGGCAACGTCCGCAATCTTCCGCTTCTTCTCCTGGAGCGCCAGCATGCGTTCCTCGACAGTGTCCTTCGACACCATGCGATGAACGATGACCGGCCGCTCTTGTCCGATGCGGTGTGCGCGGTCAGCCGCCTGGTCCTCGACGGCCGGATTCCACCACGGGTCGAGCAGGAACACGTGGTCGGCGGCCGTGAGGTTGAGCCCCGTGCCTCCTGCCTTGAGGGACACGATCATCACGGGCGGTCCATCGTCCGCCTGGAACTCGCGCACGACCTTCCCCCGGTCAACCGTCGACCCGTCGAGGCGCGTGAAACGAATGCCAGACGTCACCAGGTGAGGCTCGACGAGGTCGAGAAGGCTCGTCCACTGCGAGAAGACGAGTGCCTTATGGTTGGCGGCGACGGACTCCTCGAGAGCCTCGATGAGCCGGTCAACCTTGGAAGAGGTCTCCGCGCGCTGTCCGGGAACGAGCGCTGTGTGGCAGGAGGCTTGCCTGAGTCGGAGCAGCGCCTCGAGCGCCGCAAGCACGCCTGCCCCGCCGCTCTGAGCCAGCTTGTCGATCACCGATTGCTTCGTCGCGGCTCGCACCGCGTCGTAGACCTGACGCTCGCCTTCGTCGAGTTCGACGTGCAGCACGCAATCGGTCCGCGGCGGCAGCTCCGGCAACACCTCGGCCTTCGTGCGGCGAAGGATGAACGGTCGAATCTTCGCTCGAAGCCTTTCGGCGGCCTCTGCCTGCCCGCTGCCGATCGGACCGACGTATCGCTCTCGGAAGTCGCTCACCCCTCCCAGAAGTCCCGGATTGGCGAAATTCATCAGGCTCCAGAGCTCTTCGAGACGGTTCTCGACGGGCGTGCCGCTGAGCGCCACGCGGAACGTTCCCCGAAGCTCGAAGGCCGCGCGTGCGGTCTGGCTATCGAAGTTTTTGATCGCCTGCGCCTCGTCGAGCACGATGACGTCGAACGTGCGCTCCCTGAGGACGTGGGCGTCCAATCGAAGGACTGCGTATGTCGTGAGCGTCACGTCGGAATCCTCGTCGAGCTCGCGCTTCTGCCCGTGGTAGACGGTCGTGCGCAGGCCGGGGCGGAAGCGCTCGATCTCGTCGACCCAATTGTAAATGACGCTCTTCGGACACACGACGAGCGTTCGCCCGCGTAGGGCGCATATCGTTTCGAGGGTCTTTCCTAGTCCCATGTCGTCGGCGAGGACGGCGCCGAGCTCCGCGTCGCGGAGGAACGTCAGCCAGTCGACCCCGTCCTGCTGGTAGGTGCGAAGATCCGCGTGGATGCCCCCCGGGAGGGTGGCCCGCGGGATGCCCGTGAAGCCCTCGAAGAGCGGAGCCAATCGGGCGAGCTCCGGAGGGCGTGGAGTGTTCATCGCATCGCATAGCTCCCCGAGCGCCGGCAGCGATGCGCGCCGCAGTTGACCTCCGGCCTCACGAGCGGCGAGCAAGTCGGAGACGAGATGTCCGTACTTCTCCAGCCAGCCCGCGGGCAGGGGGGCCCAGCCTCCGCCGTCGAGCGGAACGAGGTCGAGCCCGTCGCGCCATGCGCGTAGGACTGTCGCGGCTTGTGCGCTCCTGGGGGCCTCGTCGTCGTCGCCCTCGCAGTCGAAGGTGATGTCGAAAGAATCGCCCCGGATCTCGAGGTGTGCTTCGAGTTCGCGGGAGGCAAATGTCGCGTCCGTCTCGCCGTCGTTCGCGCGACGTTGCCAGTCGCGGAGCTTGGTCGCGAAGCGAATGGCCTCTGCGCCGTCGAGATCGACGCGGCGGCCGGGCGCGAGGTCCAGCTCGTCGCGCAGACGCTGAATGAGGGTATGTTCGTCGCTAGCCCGGCGCACCGGAACTTCGCGCCCGAGCAGCGTCAGCGTCTCGCCATCGACACGCGCGACCGGAGGATCGCCATAGACGAGGGTCGGAAGGACGGACAGGGTGTGGCCGTGGTGCGTGAGGTCCATGTCGATGCGAGGGACGACGTCCGCCGTTCGATTTCGGCGCGGGAGCTTCTTCGTGGCCACCGTGACGTCGATGGTCTTCTCGAGCTCGGGCAGGATCTTGGTGACCAGATCGGCGGCGTCGGTCTTGGCGAAATTGCGGATGATAGGCAGTCGCTCGAGAAGTTCGCCCGTGGTTTCGGACTGGCCGATCGGCCGGAGCGTATCGCCGCAGCGGACGACGCCGCGCGCGATGACGTCCGTGATCGTCGGGTCGCGATCGAGCTTGAGGACGAACCCCCCGCGCACATCCTCGAGGACTGCCTTCGGCCGAACGCGCTCGCCCGACACACGCACGGCGCGCCCCTCGAACGTCACCTCGGCCCCGCTCGAAAGCGCTTCGAAGACGTCGGCCACGCGTGCGGGATACACGAGGTCGCGCATGCCGAGGATCCGCTCGATGGCCAAGTCTTCGTGCGTCGGCGTGAGGGCCACGGACGTGCCGGCCACGACGCCGCCGGTCCGCGCGAGGTCGGTACTCAAAAGCCCTTTGAGGGGAGCCTCCACGCCGTCGCTGCCCACGACGACGCGGGACAACGCGAGAACTCCGTCGCGCCTATCCAGACGGTAGACCAGCCGAGCGGACCTCGGTGGCAAAGCCCTTGACGGCGCCCCGTCCTCTGTCGTGGCCCCCGGATCTCCTTTCGGCACGGCCTGCGAGAAGGCGATGACGGCGGCGGTCACGTGCTCGCACGGGTCGCGTGGGCTGCTGCAGTCGCAGGACCACTCCTCGGCCTCGACGTAGAGGGTGACCGTCAGCGCCACCGCTCTTCCTGGGGCTCGCACGCGGGCGACGACTTCATCGGCGCTCGCCGCGGCGAACGTCACCGCTCCGTCGCGCGCGAGTTTGACGCCGCTGGACCACAGACCCGGGAGGCTCGCCGAGCGGACGGCATCGAGGAGGCTTGGCATTCGGGGCTCTTCATAGCGCCTTCCAGAGGTCGCCGGAGTCCAATGGCTGGGCAGCTCGGTGTCGCGAAGAGAGGCTCAAAAGTGAAGGCTTGGAAGGGCTCGGACGGTGGCCTCGACGAGCTCGGCGCTCGAAATGCTGCCCTCGGCGTGAAACGGCAGGCTCGCGCGAGCCAGAACCCCGCCGAGGGACACCGAACCGTCGACGGCGTAGGGGATGGGGCCGCCGAGGGCCGCGCGGGGCGCGAGGGCACCCACGTCCGACCAGGGCATCGAGACCTGCACGTCGACTTCCGTCGTCTTGCCTGCAAGAAGCACGACGCTCTTGGGCACGGTCACCGTGCCGATGTCGTGCGTCTTGTCGAGGGTCACGTGCGAGCTTACCCCGGTCAACGTCAGGTCGACCGAATTCGAATTGTTGGCGCTGAGAACAACCTCGAGTCCGAGTCCAGTCGCATCGACGTGCGTGACGACCACGCGCTCCGCCGTGACGGTCGGCGGCACGGGAGGGGAGCACCCGGCGAGGACAAGAGCCATCGCGAGCGGAGAAGCGCGCACGCGCCTACCGAGCCTCGAACTTCGCCGTCTCGAACGTGACGCGATAGCGATTGGCGCACTCCTCGCCCTTCTTGGGCTTCCATTTGGTGTCGATCGCGAACTTGCCCTGGGTGCACCGGACCTGTTTGCCCGTCGTGGAGCAGGATGCCGCGAAGTCTTCGTTGCACGACTCGTTTTCCTCGACGACGCTCTTGTCGCACCGCGCGGTGTAGTTGCCTGGAAGCTCGCAGGCGAGTGGTCCCAAGCAGTGGAGCTGCGTGTGGTAGTGACCGCCCTGGCAGACAAGGACGTTCTTCCGGGACATGTCGCAGGCTCCCGTGCCTTCCTCGGTGCACGCCTCGTCCTCGAGCGCCAAGGTCCGGTCGCACCGCACGCCGCCGCCGGGCTCGGTCACGCATCCCAGGGGACCGTGGCACGTGCGGTGCGCTTCAAGCCTGCCGTTGACGCAAGTGAGCTCGGTCTGTTGTTTGCCGTCGCACACGATGGAATCGGCGCGGCACACGTCCCCAACCTCGCCGGTCGGCAAGCATTTGGGATTGCCGCTATCGTCGATCGTGCAGCCGGGGCGACAGCTCCACTCGATGGCGTACTTGGAGTCCCGGCAGCGGAGCTCCTTGATTCCGTCGCTGGCGCAGGCTCGGGAGCCCTCATGTCCGCACCCATCGCCCACGGCGGCCTTCGAGCTGTCGCAGAGCAGGGTCTTGCCCGTGTCATTGCATCCGCCGCTGCCCTTGCACGTCTCCAGGACGTACTTGCCGCTGACACAGACGAGATGACTGGTCTTGTCGTAGCAGCTGCCGGGAGTGCCACTGCAGGAGTCGCCTTCCTTCGCGCAGGCCGCGCACAGAAGGAGGCCGACCAGGGAAGCAACCATCGGAACGGAGGCGGATCGGAAGGGCAGCACGCGGTCGATAGTACGGCCGTGGTTCGTCTTATGGAATGAAATGGAGCGTCCTTGTATCGGTGGGACAGGGTCGTGAGATAGAGAGGGGTGCGTATGCGCGGAGGTGGGCGATATGCATTTTTCCGTCGCGGTGTTCGTCGCCGTGGTGAGCACGACGGTGCTTCCCGTGCCCGAGGAAGCAGCCCTTCTCGCCACCGGATACGCGGCGCGGTTGAACGGGGTGCCGCTGCCGGTGGCAGCGCTCGCGGCGTGGGCTGCCGTGGTTGTCGGCGATGTCGTGGGGTACCTCGCGGGGAGATACTTAATGGGCTTTCTCGGGCGGACGCGCGTCGGCCTACGGGTCGTGCCCGAGCCGCGACGTGCCGCCGGAGCGCGGCTGGTTGCGGATTATGGCCCGTGGGCGATCGTCCTAGCCCGGTGTCTTGTCGGGGTTCGGGGCGTCGTCTATCTCGCGATCGGGGCGGCACGCTATCCCGGGGGTCGCTTCCTGGCGATCGACGCCGGAGCCGCGCTCGTGGAAGTCGGTGCCGTCGTCGCGGTCGGGTTCGGGGCCGGCGCGCTTCGCAGCAGGGCGTCGAGCGGGACGCTTGCCCTGGCCGTGGACGTTGCCGTTTTGCTCGCGGGGGCGAGTGCGTTCGTCGTCTCGCGCGTCGTCCGCGCGCGAATGTCGGTTAAGAGGTAGTCGACGGGTTCATTGCCGCTCGCTCCCGTCGCCTAGCCTTGCTATCCAGCGTCGAGCATGACCAAGCCCCCCGAGCGGGCCCTCGGAACCTTCGACGCCTCGCTTCTCGTTGTCGGGTGCATCGTCGGGGCGGGCATCTTCCTCGTCAGCCCCGCGGTGGCTGGGCATGTGCGGAGCCCGGCGGCATTTCTGGCCACGTGGGTTATTGGTGGCGCCGTGGCGCTTGCTGGGGCTCTTTGCAACGGGGAGCTCGGGGGCATGCTCCCGCGGTCGGGTGGCGAATACATCTACCTGCGCCACGCGTACGGTCCGGGACTCGGATTTCTGAGCGGCTGGACGAGCTTTTGGATCGTGTTTCCCGGGTCGATCGCGGCGATGGCGGCTGGATTCGGCAATACGGTCGCGGCGATGGTCGGGTGGCACGCAGCGAGGGCGCCCGCGACGATCGGCATCACAGCGATCGTTGTGCTGACGCTCGTCAACGCCGGGGGCATCCACGCTGGCAAATGGGTGCAAAACGCGCTGTCGCTAGCCAAGTTGCTCGCGTTCGCAGGTCTTCTCGTCATCGGCTGGTTCTCCCCATTCTCCGTGGCGGCACACAGCGGCCTCACGCCGTTCTTCGTCGGAGGCGACACGCTCGCGGGAATCGCGGCGGCGCTCATTCCCGTGCTTTTCGCCTACAGCGGCTGGAACGCGGCGACGTACATCGCTGGAGAGATGCGCGAACCCGAACGGAATCTTGGAAAGGCGCTCGTTATCGGCACGGGCTTGTGCATCCTTCTCTACCTTGCGGTGAACGTGTCCTACCTCCGCGCGCTTCCAATGGCGGAGCTGAAGGGAGCGGCGGACCCCGCGCGCCTCACCGCCGAGCGGATGGAAGGACGCTGGGCAGCGAATCTCCTCACGCCGCTCGTGGCCATGTGCGTCCTCGGCTCGATGCAGGCGACGGTTCTCACCGGCCCTCGGATTTGCAAGGCGATGGCTGACGACGGGTTGTTCTTTCGGTTCGCCGGTTCGATGGGCGAGCGTTCGCGTTCCCCCTACGTGGCGCTGGCGGCTCAGGCTCTCATCGCCATCGCGCTGCTGGTGAGCGGAAGTTTCGAGCAACTTCTCACGTTCACGACCGTGGCCATCGTTGCCTTCTCGACGCTTACCGTGGCCTCGGTCGTTCTCTTGCGCCGCCGGATGCCCTCGACCCCGAGGGCGTTCCGAACGCCGCTCTACCCGCTCGTGCCCGTATTCTTCATTGCCGTCAATCTCTGGGTGCTCTGGGAAGTCGTGTTCGCGAGCCCGGCGGAGTCCGCGATTGGACTCGCCATCGTGGCGACTGGCATTCCAGCCTATTTGTTATTTCGTGCCGGGATGCGGCGGAATCGAGAGGAGCTCGCGCAATGAGTCGAGGTGTCTTCGCCCTCGTCGTGGTGGCTGGGTGCGCACAAGCGGCGAGTCCCGGAGTCCCGTCCGTCGCGCCGACGGCGCCCCTCGCCGTGGCACCCGCCATCCTGCCGACAACCGACGCTACGGCGCTATCCGAGCCCGCGGACGAGGCAGGCCTCGAAACGGCGGCGACGGACGATGCTTCCGCCGCTCTGCAGCACCTCGAACCGGTCCTCGAGGGAGAGAGCTTCATCGCTCCGGCGCGGATGCTCTATCGCGTGGCGGCGTGCGGGGCCGTCGGCGAGATGCCGGCACGCTTCGACGCAGGCGTCGTGGATCGGCATTGCGAAGACCTCCGCCGCGCCGAAGACGAATACCGCCAAACATGGATCGACGTGGCGAAGCCGGTGTTCGCGGCGCTCCGCCCGAAGGACGTGCCGACCGTTGTCGTTTATCCGTTCGGCGGGGGTGACTTGCTGAGCGCACTCGCCACGTTTCCCGACGCGACCGAGGTTACGACGATCTCTTTGGAGCCCGCCGGGGACGTTCGGCCCATCGAGACGATGGGGGCTCCCCAGCTTCCGCACGAGCTCTATGTTCATCGAGATCACCTGAAACGCCTTTTCGTGAAGGCACATTCAAAAACCGACAATTTGCGTTTGGAGGCGAAGACAGCCCTTCCCGGCGAGCTCGTATTCGATCTCGTGGCGCTCGCTGTTTACGGCTATGAGCCCGTGGCATTGCGCTATTTTCGCCTGCGGCCGGATGGCACCCTCGCGTATCTCACGCATTCCGACTTCGATTCGCACGCGGCCCATCCGCGCGTCGCGTTCGACAACGTCGAACTCATGTTCCGTAGTTCACGTGATTCGCAATCCCCCGTGCGCGTCCTTCGGCACATCCGCTTCAACCTCGACGACACGCACTTGAAGGCCGATCCGAGTCTCGTCGCCCACCTGAGCGCGAAGGGGACCGTGTCGGCGATGACGAAGGCAGCGACTCACCTTCTGTGGGACGACCACTTCTCGATCATTCGAGGGTGGCTCGTCGACCACATCGCGTGGATGGTGTCGGACTCGACGGGAATTCCGCCTCGAATCGCCGGGCCCGCCGGGTTCGTGCAGGAGACGTATGGAGTCTTCGATGGCCCGGCCTTGTTCGGCTCGCCGGGTGCGCGTGACAGCCGCGACTTGAGGAAGCTGTTCGCCTCGCAGCCGAAGCGGGAGCTGGCCTTCCGGTACGGGTACCCGGACCGGTCGGGACACGCGCATTTGATTGTGACAAGACGGCCACAGGAGTAGGAATTCTCGAGGGAACCGTGCGCCCTTCGAAGGGACTTTGCCGAAGCGGTCGCCTGTGGCATAGATCGCGCCCTCGCTTCTCCTCGACTGCACATCGGTCGTCCTGGGTGGCGTAGGCCAAGCTAGACAGAGGCGAGAAGAAGCAGCAACATCAAGCAGTTCGCCACCCTAGCTCAGGGGTAGAGCAACGGTTTCGTAATTCGCAATGCGATGGGGTATCGGACGCGAGCGAAGGGCCTGATAATACAGGGGGAAGTGACGGATTTGACGCTTCGTCGACCGTGTCGGATCATGCCGAAACGCGTCACACGGAACCGCTTGTTTACAAGGGTGGGACGATAAGAGACGATTCGGCCGATGGCAGAGCAACGCCAAAGGACGATTCGGGCGACGCGCTCGCCGAAGCCCTCGCGGATGCCCTCAAGCTCGCCACGAAAGAAGGGCGCCTCGACATTGTCGAACGCATTCTCGTGCAAGTCGAGCGGCGCCGTGGGTGAGTCCCTGGGAACTGAACGGGCTCGCCTGCTTGGGCTCCTCCTGCGGAGGCCAGTGGTCAACGTGCTGAGCTCTGTGTTCGCGACCGACGACGAGACGAGGGCGAAGCTCCTCGACCTCCTTTTTGACATTCAGGCGGTGGGCTCGCGCGTCGGGATGCTTGGATCCACGACGGGTCAACGAAAGCTGGTGCAGCTATCGCGCGTCCTATCTGCTCTGACGTCGGCGGTCATGTTCGACGATGAGGCTCGCTCTCTCGATGGGGCAGACCAATGGGCGCTTGGATACTTGGACGGGCGAGCGAAGGACAGGAACGTTCCCGAGATTCGCCATCGACCGCGAACTGTGCAGGAGGCCGCGCGCGCGATCCGCACCGACCTGGACGCAATGAAGAGCAAGGGGACGTCCCGCGAGGCCGCTGCGGCATGGCTTGCCGAGCGCGTCGCGCTGGCGATGAATTTGACCGATAGACCGACGATACTTGCCGCGGTCGTCCAACGGATGCCGCACAAGACGACGGTTGCGCCCTTGCCTTCCGAGCCTTTCAAGGAAGATGTCGAGCGAACGATCGTTGCGGCGTTCAAGGCTGGCGGTTTGGGAGCAGACAAGGCCGACCAGCTATTCAAGGCTCGCCGGTAACAGTTGGCAGTGTTCCAGGATTAGCCACTAGCCCTCGCTCCGTGACCGATAGTGCCTAGAATTGGCATTATCTCCAATGACGGAACTACTCCCGCTCGATGAAGCGATAAAGCCCTACAGCATCTCGAAACGCACCGCTCGGCGCCTCATCGCAGCCGGCAAATTGCCGGCGTCGCAGCCGGGGCGCGCCCTACTTGTTAATCCCGAGGACCTTGCGCGTCTTCTCGCGCCGACGCTGCGCCCGGCGACGGCGAAGCCGCGACGTGAAAGCGAGACGGCTCGAATCGAGAGGCAGCTCGCCGAAGCGGGGGTGATCCGATGAATACCCTTTGTGCTCCTCCCGCTCCCGGCGCCCGCGTCCACAAGCCACACGTCCCGTCGGCGGCCGAGCGAACCGGCTGGCTCTTTGACGGCTATCACCTGCTTGAGCAGACCGACCAAAATGCACCGCGATTCGATGGTCCGCGTCTTCGTCGGGTTGGTGTCGGTGGTATTCCGCACCTGGCAGTGATTGGGGCCACTACCACGCTTTGCGGTTCGCACTCCGTTGCCGGTCGCCAAGAGACTGGCACTGGACGAGCGTGCGAGGCCTGCCGCCTCGATGCTAGCCGCATCCGGGGAGTCATAGTCAAGTGAGCGAAGCCGCCCTCAAACGCGACGTGCTCGACGCGGTCAACGCGACGGGCGCCGTGCGTGCGTGGTCGAGCCCCGCGGGCATCGTGAAAGTGCGCGGCGCGTGGCTCCATCTCGCCCCGCTCGGGTGCCCCGATATCGTCGGATTCGTCCTTCGTGATGGGCGTTTCTTTGGGCTCGAGATCAAGGTTCCTGGCAACAAAACAGCGAAGGCGCGAGCCGAGGCGCAGCACGCCTTTCAGTCCGCCATAGCTGAGAACGGCGGCGTCGTCGGACAAGTCGAGTCCGTCGAACAAGCCGTCGCACTCGTGCGCGCCGCAGTCGACGGGAGGGCCGAGTAGTGGCTACCTACCAGACGAAGAACGGCGTCCGCCGGCTAGTGTCGCTCGCGCCGCACGACGTCGCGCGCCAGCTACGCGAACGACTCACCAACGTTTCCGACCTCTGTGGGAAACTTGGGCTCAAGGTCGCCCGCGGTTCCAATGCGCAGAAGGCTACTATCTGTTGTCCGTGGCACGAGGACCGCACGCCATCATGTTCGGTCCGAGTCGCCAAAGACGGGACGATAGCCGTTCGATGTCATGGGTGCGGGAAGACAGCAGACGCACTAGGTCTAATCGCCAAGGTTCATGACAGCGAAACGAACTTTCGCGAGACGTTGCGCATAGCCGCGGAGCTAGCAAACGCGCCATCGCTCGCGCCAACAGAGCACGTAGCAGAGCGCCAAGCGGACGAACCGGTATGCAGCAACACGGACTTCGAGCGGGCGTGGTCGTTCACCATCGAAGCATGCGGCCACATGCGCACGGCTGCGCCACACGTAGCGGAGTATCTACTTGGGCGAGGCATCTATGCGGACGCGGAAGCCGTCGGGTGCGTCGGGCTGCCACGCGACACTCGACCCCTGGTCAAGGCTCTACTGTCGACGTTCTCGCGCTCTGTACTTGAGGGCGCTGGCGTTCTTCGCCCGGGCCACGATGCGATAGACTGGTCAGACCATAGTCTTGTTATTCCGTGGCGCGACCCGTACGGGCGTATCAACTGCGTCCAGCGTCGGTGCCTTGACTCGCGCACCCCGAAGTACGTACTGCCTCCGAAGCGGTCGCCTAGATACCCGTTCGGCATCGAATATGCGAAAGCAGCGCTCGAGTATGAGGGACCGACCGCCGAAATCGTATTCGTCGAAGGTGCGCTAGATGCCCTCGCCCGACGTCGTGTCGCCCGCGAGCGCGACGAAAGGGCCGTAATTCTCGGGGTTTTCAGCGCCAGCGCTCCCACTGCTGGACTACCTCTCGACTTGATACGCGGTCGCGTTGTCAATCTCGCTTTAGATGTTGACGCCGCCGGCGAGAAGGCTTGCGCGCAAATATATCATTCACTCAAAGGCGTAGCGCTTCGGTTCGTCCGCGAAAAGGTCACCGGGGCGAAAGACTGGGGCCAAGCCTTAGCAGGGGGGAGCGATGAAGAACGTGGCTAGTCAACGAGACGGCTTCACTCCGCCCGACGCGGCGAGCGGAGAAGTGCCTCCACTGGACGATGAGGCGCCGTGGCCTCCGACTGAGAACGGCTCGCCATATAGCCGGTACAGAGAGAGCGAGCCAAAGCCGACCTTCAAGATCTGGTCAGCCGCGGAGATCTGGAAGCCGCTCGAACCGCCGAATTTCCTGGTGGATGGTCTGTTCGTTCGTGGGTCGCTCGGGCTGATTATCGCATACGGCGCGAGTCTGAAAACGTGGATCCTCGAAGATGGCGTGCTGTCCGTCGCCGTGGCAGCACCGTGGCTCGAACGGTTCCCGACCAAGCAGGGGCGCGCACTCATCATCGACTTTGAGTCAGGCTCGTACGAGCTCCGACGTCGTGCCCATCGCATCGCCAAGGGTCGCGGCTTCGCGATCCCCGTGGAGGGTTTTGCGTTCGTGAGCATGCCTGCGATGAGTCTCGCCGATGATGCTTTCTTCGATGCGCTCCGTCCGCTTGCTGCGGAGTATGCATTCATCGGAATCGATAGCCTAGCGGCTGGCTCGGGCGGTATCGACGAAAACGATGCGAGGTTTGCGACCCCGCTCAACAGACTGAAGGCCCTCGCCGAAGCTTCGGGGTGCGTAATCGTTCTCCTGCACCATTCCCGAAAGGGAGGGGGCGAAGACGCTGACCCGCGTGAACTCGTTCGGGGGAGCTCCGCGATCTTCAACGCCGCGGACGTGGTCCTCCAAATGTCCCGCGCCAAGGACGAAGGCGCATTCGTCGTCCGGCAGACGAAAGCCAGGGGCGGCAAGGCCGTGGAGCCGTTCATCGTTCGCGTGGAGGACACCGGCGCCGACTCGTCCGTGGTCGTTGGTCACAGCCTGCCCGACCCCGGCGCTGACGACGTCGAGCAGTTCGCGGGCACCATCGACAAGGCAAAGCGCGCCATCGTGCTCTTGCTCGGCCAGGTGCGTGACCTCCGGAGCGCGAACGAAATCTGTAGACGCGTGGGCGGACGCAAGAAGACGGCAACCGACGCGCTCAAGGAGCTCGTTGAGCGCGGGACCGTCGTGAACTCCCAAGGGGCGTTCCGCCTCGCGAGCGAGGTCAGCGAATGAGTTCCCAATCGGTTCCCGAACTCGCCAATCGGTTCCCGGTTCCCCCTATTAGAGGGTGGGAACCGGGGAACCGGTTCCGGCAGGCGGTTCCCGCTCGGTTCCCTACGAGGGGAACCGGTTCCGGCAAGGTTCCCGTGCAGGTTTCGTGTTTCGATGCGGAACAGCAGAGCTTCGGGAGTGACGAGAAGGCTATCCGAAGCGCCCGCTTCGCCAGCCCCGGAAACCCCGGCCCCCGCTCCCTCTCTCGACGTCCCGTCTCTTGGGCAGTCCGTCGGCACCCCGTCGCACACGTCGTCCGGTCGCGGTTTCCGCGTGCGCACCGGATATTCAATCCGCCGCTTCACCGTTGTTTTCCCGAGCGACAAGCCCCGACGAGGCGCGATTGCCCCGCGGATTGCCCCTTTCCCTGTCTCGACGTTGGGAGCCCATCGGTCGCCCTACAACGGTTTGCCAAACCGTCGCACGCTCGAGAAAACAAGGGCGTTTCGCCGATATCGTCCCATGGGAATCGTCCCGCGGTCCCGCACTCTCGAATTTCCCGAGGATTTCACCCTTCGACGCCGAGGTCCCCACTGGGTCCGTCGACGTCCGAGCACGTCCGGATGGTCCGGGCGTGGCCTGCTCTCCGATCCTTGCGGCCGCTTGGGTCGGAGGGTCGGGCGATTGCCCTCGTTCGCGACGGAGTCCGCCGACGTTGCCCCCCCACGGGCCTTTCGGCGGTCGCGCGGCGCGTTGGGCCTCGAACACGAAAACGCGTCCACGAGGCGCCTAGGTCTCCGCAGGTTCGCCCAATGAATGAGCTACGCGACCAATCGTCGAATGCCGTTGAGTGCTGCGGCTGTTTCCCGGTCGAGTTCCGCGAGGCGAAGTTCATAAGCCTGTTGCAGGTTCAGCCAGAACGTGGGCGTCGTGCCGAACGCACGCGCCAGCCGCAAGGCCGTGTCAGCCGTGACGCCGCGCTCGCCGGCAACAATGGCGCTTATGCGGTTCGCAGGCACGCCGATAGCCTGGGCAAGGGCGTTGGCGCTCATATCCAAGGGCACGAGGTACTCCTCGCGAAGGATTTCACCGGGGTGAATGGGGCGCATTGCGTTCTTCGGGGCGGTAGGCATGACGGTCTCTCCTCAGTGGTAGTCGACGATTTCGACGTCTTCGGGCCCGCTCGGCGTCCATCGAAAACAGCATCGGTACTGGTCATTGACGTGAATCGAATGCTCGCCGGCACGGTCGCCCTTGAGCAGCTCAAGCCGATTGCCGGGCGGCGAGCGCAAGTCGTCAAGGGTGGTCGCCGCGTCGAGCATGGCGAGTTTGCGTTCGATGGCCTTCTGGATGTTGCCGAGCCTCTTGGACCGTCTCCCTTCGAAGATGTCTTGCGTCTCAGCGGAGCGGAACGAGCGGATCACGACGTTCAATCTAGCGCTTGTACGTTGTACGTCAAGCGTACCAATGCGGAGGTGTGGGCATGACCATCGAACGCAGCCACGGCAAGGCGAGGCCTGCGCTCACGCGGTCGAGCGACTTACAGCCCACGGAAGCCGACACGAAGCCGACCGCGGGACGCGACGCACATGGTCACTTCGCGGCAGGCAACCCGATCGGAGTTGCCGCCCGGTTCACCCACACGATCCGCAAGGCCCTCGGAAGCAAGGCGGCATCCGGCGAGGCCCTCATCGTCGCCAGGGATGCTCGCCGTGTGTTCGGCCATGTCCTGGCCTCGCTCCCCTCCGATGCACCCCCCGTGCGGGCGCTCCTCAGTATCTACGCCCGACACCAAGCTCTCCACGCCTTCTACACCGTGAAGGCGGAGGAGCTCGGCCTCGACACTCCCGAGGGCTTGAAGCTCCTCGAGGTCGCCGACCGTCAATCCCAACGCGCCGAGCGCGTCCTGGTCACCTGCCACGACTTGGCGCGCGTTCACGCCGAACGTTCGCGCCGCGAGGAGAACGTCGACCCCCTGGCCCGTTGGCGCCTCCCCTCCGACGTCCAGCCGACCGCCACGACCACGCCCGACCGAAAGGACCCCACCCCATGATTGACGTATCCCAAACCTCCCCGACTGAGCGAACGATCGTCATCACCTGCCCCCGGTGCCGCGAGGCGACGTACCGGGTCAGACAGACCCTCCAGCAATCCGGCTCCCTCCGACCCGAGGACCGCGTCCACGTTGTCGACGATCCACGCTGGTCCCCAGCGCTCGCCCGTGTCCTGTCGGCGAACGGCTGGCACTCCACCGTCACCCTCCCAAGTCGGCAAGAGGTCGCGGTCCTCGCCGACGGCTCACGAGCCCTGGTCACGCGCCCACCCGAAATCCGGGCCATCCCGTGGGTGTGTTCTGGCACGTGTGCGAACTCAATCGTCAAGTCCGAGGCGATCGATCGGGCCAGTGGTCGCTTGACGCCCGAGCAAGCGCAAGCGCAAGCCGAAGCCGCGTACGTCGAAAAGGCACACCCGCTCGCCTCGACGCACACCACGCGTCGTCGGTGCCTCGCGTGCGAAAGTGAGGTCATTCTGCCGGCTGGCGCCGACGCCCGAAAGCAGGCCGAGTTCTTGTTGGCGCTTGGGTGGACGCCCGACGGCTTCTGTTCGGCCCGATGCTCCCTGCTCGCGGGCCGGTCGACCGCGCGCCAAGCGGCTCCCCCGTCGCAGACGCGCGCCCAATCAGACGCCGCTGCCCTCGCCCATGCGGACCGCCTTCGTGCAGCCTACGGCCTCCCGATCCCCGATCGCGCGCCCCCCGCGCCAGCGCGAAAGTCGGCACGCGCGTGAACATCCTAGATACGCTATTCGCACTCGAGCGCGGTCTAGTCGCAGCGGGCGTTCATCCGTTGTCTGCCTACTGGCGACGTGAGTGCGAGTGCTTCTATAGCCATCCAACCGCTCGCGTCCTAGTCGAGATGGTTGGGCGCGGCGGTGACAAAAGTCGCACTAGCGTGATGATGGCCATCGCGGAAGTGTTAGCCGGCGAGTTCAACATACCGCCAGGCGAACATCATTACTTCGCCCACGTATCAGAGAACCGCGACGAAGCAGCGAAGACGCTAGCCGTCCTGGCTCGCTATCTCGAAATACTCCGCGTCCCGTTCGAGCGCACCGGCGATACCATCGAACTCGAACAGCTACCACGCGGATTCAAGGTCTTGTCATGTCGCATCGGCGCCGTGTCCGGCTTCCGCTGCATAGGCTGGACGGCCGACGAGTGCGCGAAGTGGAACAGCGAAGGAGTAGACCCGAGCGCGGAGGTAATCGCATCGATTCGAGCCATGACAATCACTCACCCCGAGGCCAGGGGGCGGATGATTAGCTCGCCGATGGCCACCATGGGCACGTTCTACGAGACATGGTCCCTTGGTGACAGCGAGGACCAAGTCACGGGCCAAGCGTCATCGTGGAAAGCGAACCCCGGCGCTATCACTGAGCAGCAAGCGCACAAGCTCGAACGACGCGAACAGTACTTCCGTCGCGAGTATCAGGCGATCGCAACGGGTAATATCAACTCGACGTGGACGCCCGAGCTCATTGATAGCCTATTCATCAAGGACCTGGGCGAGCTTCGGCCTATCACGAACCGCGTCGCAGTCATTGACCCGAGTTCCGGTGCCTCCGACACGTTCGCGTGTTGCCTCGCCGGCTGGCATATCCGCAAGATGCCCGAGCGCGATATGTATCTGCATGACCAAGTGTTTCACCCGACGCTCAAACGCATGGTTGACCGCACCATCCGTGACTCGTCGGGTCACCCTATCTTGAATCCCGCGTGGGTGAACAACAAGCCGTTCTTTCTCATCTCAGCAATCGGCGGGTGGGACGGTGCTTTTGCACGCCGCATCTCGTCCGAACAGATAGTCGGAACTATCAGCGGCAACGCGCATGACGTCGGTGTAACCGAAGTGATATCCGACCAACGCGAAAGCTATCTCTTGGAGAGCGCGTTCTCTCGCTACGATATGCGATTTCACGCGATTCCGTGGTCGGCATCGTCGAAGCCCCTCGCCGTCGAATGGGTGACACGCCTCATGATGGACGGCGCGCTCAAGATTCAAGAACACGCAGCGATGCGACGCCAGCTATTGAGTTTCGAGACTCGCATCATGCCCAGCGGGCAAGAGACATTCGCAGGGCGAGCGGGCGGGCATGACGATTTCGTGGCCCTCCTGTTAACTGCCGCACTAGGCGACTTGAACGGCCATTTCAGAGGCTCCCCAACTCAACTCCCCGGTGCCAACGGCGCGACACGAACCGACCGTGGACCGGGCGACTATCTCAATACTATGACGCAAAGCCATCACGAAGAAAGGTGCTAGCCATCATGAGTAAGAACTCCCGAAAGCGCGAAGCCGAAGTTTTCAAGCTAGTCCACACCACACTTGCCTCGACGCTACACCAACAACGCGATCAATCGGCGGCGCTCGAGCGCGAGAATCAGCGCCTCCGAATCGAACTCGCGGCCGCGCAGACTCCACCCGCCGCGCCAGCGCCCGAGCCCGTCGTCGCTCCCCCGGCCCCGGCGCCCGCACCCGTACCGGCGACTCCCCTCGAGGCGTTGGGCATGCGCTACTCCGACGGGCTCCGAGCCATCGCCCGCCCGACGACAGCGAACGCGCTAGCCGAGCACATGGCCCGCCGTGATGCCGCGCTCGAACGAACGAGGCCGGCGTCATGAAGTCCGACCCCACCCCGGTCACGAAGGAGCCCGTCTTGCGTCTCAGACCCGGCGAACGCGAATTGTTCGAACGTAAGGCCGTCGAACAGTTTCAACGATTCGACAAGCGAACGCCCGAAGGTCGCGCCGCACGCCTCGCATGGAGTGAGCCATGATCTTCGTCGGGCCCGCCGTCCGTGTTCGACCGTCGTTCGTCCAGGTATTCGGTCGCTGTGGCGCGCTTGTTCGTGAAGTTGTGGCGCTGTCGCCGAATGCCGACAAGAGGTTCACGCCCGGCGCATGTGTCGCAGTCGAGGCTTCCAAATTGTGGGAGTCACCCATCAAAGGCTACGAGCCTCGGAGGTTGTCATGAGCGCAATCCAAAAACCCAGTAACCGCGTAGTCCACAACGTCGTCATGATAGACGACTCGCAAGCCGGCATGAATAGTCGTGCCGTCTATCCGAATCCGTGCACCTTCTTGCGCGCGTTCGCTACCAACACGAGCGGCAGTAATCTTTATTTGATGGTCTTTGATGCCACGTCGCTGCCCACGAACGGGACAGCGCCTCGCATCAGGCCTGTTCTGGTCGCCGCGAACAGTCAAGCAACGCTAGACATCAGTCTTCTGCAAGCGCTGGGGCTTTACGGCCTGATGCTAAACACCGGACTCGTGTGGGCCGCGTCGACGACGGCCGGGACGCTCACGGCCGACGGTACAAATTCGATGTGGGTTACGGCGCAGTTCTTTTCCTGATTCGTCAACACACTCCGCGGCCGCATAGTCGGCCGTCAAAAATAGAGGTCAACATGTCATTCACAAATTACGAGGCAAACCCCCCGACGTTCACGGACGCCGCCGGCATGCAAGGCTTCTTTGGTAACCACGCGAGCGGCGCCGGAGATACGTTCCGTGTCCCTGGGCATCGCTGCCACTTTTCCGCATTCATGTTCGGCACCAGTACTAGCGGTAGCGCGACGCTAATAGGCACCATCAATTTGCCAATATCACAAACGGTTTTCGTGTTGTCCTGCATTGCAACCGCCTATGGCGGCCCGGGGCTTGTGGATTGTGGCGCTGCGGCGCTGCGCGTGATGGGTTTCACATCCGGAGCCAGCGCGAGCATCGGCGGCGTCGCGCTCGAAAATCAGCAAAACACGATGAGCCTGTCTGTCAGTGCCTCGGGCAACACCGTGCAAATATACGCGCAAGGTTTGACCGCGGACTATTCTGTTTGGTGTGACCTCTGTCTAGGGTCATGACATGGATACCGTCCGACCGATTCCCGACGTTGACGACCCGCTGCTCACTCGCGCCGAGCTATGCGCCGAATCGACGGGCGAGCTTGTATCGATTGCTCGCCAGCTTGGCGACGACGAGCGGCGGGTGCTCACAATGATTGCCAGACGTTTGCTCGACGGCCGGGGCTCCTACGGCCCGCTCGACATCGCGACCGACCCTCGGGACTGGAAAGCCGAGGGAGCGCAAGAGGCGCTCGACTTGGCCGTGTACCTGTCGTGTGAGCTACTTCGCCGGGCGTGACGCACTGCGCTGCGCTCGATGGCCACCAACTCGCGGTTCGTCGGCACCGCGGAGGGCGTCGTCATCCGAGGTCCGGACGGCCTTGTAAAATGGCCCCTGCCAGCCCCTTCGAAGCCTGGCCAGCAGCCGAAGGCGACGGCCGTGAGAGTGGCGCTTGGCAGGAGGGCGAAGCGCAAGACGAAGTAGAGGCGCGGTCCGATAGCGGCGCTTGCACGGGGGCAAATTGTCCCGCTCGGGAGCTAGGTCCCGAACGGCAAAACTGGGGTTGCTAGGCGTAGCGCCTGGTCACTCGCTGCTATTGTTGTCGTCCACTGCGTCGTCTGCGTCTTCTTCCTCCTCCGCTTGGGGAGTGGCAGCGGTTTTCGGGGCGGCTATCGCTCCTGCGGTCAGATGCTTCACGAGTTCGGGCACTCTTTCGGCGATGTCGAACCCCGAAACTTTTCCGATGGCGTCCTGAACAGTCTGAGACGGCAGCGTAAGTAGACATTGAATGATTTGCTCCGGCGCCAGCGACAGCTCGTAGTCGTAGCTCGATGCCTGCCCCGTTCGATCTGCACGCACTTCCATAATGACGCGTGCGGCGCCATTCTGCTGCGCGTAACTGACTCGACGCACCCGATCACTCTCCTTGAACAGCATCCCCCATCCGTGATCCCGGAGCATGCCACGGCGCTTAAGGTTCATGACTTCCTCCCAAATTGAATGCGACAGCCTCTGCAATGGTACAACGGCGCAATCGGGAGTGTCAACTCGGTGCGAGCACGGGTAGTATTGTGATCTGAGGCTGGCGCGCACCGTGCCAATCCTTGGCGCCGTCTTCCGGGCTGGCATCCCTCGGCAAAGCGACGCTCCAGCTATCATTCACCATCGGCCCGTTTCAGCTGCCTTCCGGGCACGAGACGAGGCACCTGGATCGCGGTTGCGACCTGAGTTTCCAAGTCGAAGAAGTGGGCCGAAGCGACGCAGGGAGTTGCAGTGAGAAACCGCACCGTCATCAGATGGACAACGTACCGAATGCGCAGCATGAGACTCACCTGCGCGATGAGAAAGCCGCGAGCGTCAGTGTGCACGGCCAGATAGTGGCCACGCGCAGTCTTACCGTTGCGCACGAACCCTATTGGATTCTCAGAGATATGTACGCGCGACTCGCCTGTATCGAAGCGAGCAAACTCTCGCACCGCATCGAAGGAGGCATCGCGCACGAGAGCGGGCCCCGCGACGGCCGCAAGATATTCAAGCGCGAGCTTGGTGGCTGCGCGCCTTTCCGGGCGGCCGATGACCCCGGTCATGAACGTCTCGATCGTCTCTTCAGTCGGAGGATTCAGCGTATCAAAGGCCGTTATGCTGGAATATCCCTTCGCGAGCAGAACCTCGCGGGCGTGGTCCGTCGACATCTCGCGCACGTGAATCTCGTAAGGTTTGGATGTCGCGATCCCGTGTGCTCCGAGATTGGCCCTGTCAGGCAACTCATCGGCACGAAACCAGATGGTCAACAACGGCTCTTGCCGAAAGCCGATCTGCGGGAAAGGGATAACGCGAAGGTCAGAGCCATCAGTATTGGCGACAGCGTATCCGCTCCCGCCATGGATGGCACCGGGCTTGAATTGAACGCTCGTTGTGCTCCGTTTGCCGAGCGACTTGAACTCAGCGGGCGATTTGAGTCCACTCCAAAACCGGTCGATGCCTTCGATGGAGTCGCGGGCGAGCTCCAGATCGATCGTCGCGCCGAAGTAATCATTGCATTCGATGCAGACACAGTCGAGCACTAACCCCCTCTGGAACGTCCCGAAGGCCTGCGGAATGACGTGCTCGCGATTGAACTCGCCTTCCGGCTTCTTCGATCCACAGAAGATGCATCGGCGATCCACGGAATTCCCCTCCTATGGGTTAGGCCGTAAAGAAGTGGTCAACGTCGACGTACCACCTTCCGTCGTGTGAGGCAAAGGCCGTGCGGATTCGGTCAAGGGGAATTGACAATGAAGCGGCGCACCCGGCGACTTTGAACGTTACTCGATTGGTCGTTTCGTCCAAGCTGTCGAGTGTGCAGTTAGGTTGGTCGTCACGGCCGCCTTCATGGCGGGTTCGCAAAGCAAGTCCGATTGTTGCGCCTTCTGGTATTGATCGAAGCAAGACCGCGATTCGTCGAGTTTCGGGCGTCAGCATGGGAAGCACCTCGGGACGAAAATCCTTATTTTGGCTCGCGACCCGGGAAAAAAATACCCACGAATCGCCGCCCCACCCATCGGCGACGTTCCCCTTGACCTTTACAGCGACCGGTGACGGGTACGGTTCCACGTGAACGGCGAGAATGAAGCCTTGCTCGGTTGAAAGCGATTCCGTCCGGAGGCCGGGGGGCGGAGCACATCGGTCACGAACAGCTTCCTCATAAGCACGCGCGACCACGTTGACGCGGTCGGAGTCCAGCTCCTTATATGAAGACAGGACGGAACCGCCGCACGCGCCGACAAGGAGCGTTCCGCCGGATGCATTTGCAAAGGACGCAACGTCCTTTGCAAGCTCGAATAGAACCGCGGTGTCGACGTGCGCCTTGAACTCGAGCGTGTCAGACTCGCGTGTTCCAATTGGCGGAAGTGCACGAGTGAAGGGGAAGCTCATGACGGGCGACAAATGTTGAACCGGGCCTGACGGGATGTCAACGCGAGGCCCCGTTGACGCGTAACGAAAGTGGCGTTACAATGGCGTGGATATGGTAGAGCGACAACGCGCGCGCAACTTGAACATCCGAATCACGGACGACGAGGGAGAGATGCTGCGCCAGCTCGCCGAACGCGAGGGCGTGAGCGCTTCCGACGTCGTCCGCCTCTTTATCCGCCGTGCGCATGCCGAAGCGTTCCCGGCTGAGAAATCGAGGGCGAAGCGATGAGCCGCACCGCAAGCGGTACCGTCTCGTTTCGTGGCAACCCCGCGCGTTGGTGGGCTCGTATCACGGTCCGCGACGAGAACGGGGCCATCCGTCGCCCATGGGTCGACCTCGAACGCCCTGACTTGGCGAACACGCCGACGGACAAGAAGACGGCGCAACGCCTGGCCTTGAAGCGCGCCAAGGTCGCCACCAAGATGAAGTTCAAGGGCGTCGAACGCGCAACCGCGCCGAAGGTCACGCTTGCCGAGCTTGAGGACAAGTGGTTCACGCTACTCGACCGCGCAGAGATGAAGCCCGCGACGCGCGCGGCGCACAAGTCGAACTGGCGCGCCAACATCAAGCCGAAGCTTGGCGAGCATCCGATGACATCGGTGTGGACGCCGATTCTCCGAGCGTGGATCCGCGACCTCCGAAGCGAAGCATCCCCGTCGACCGTCCGCAATCAAGCGGTGACCCTCTCTCGCTTCTTTGGCGACGTCCGGGCCGAGCGTTGGGTGCACTTGGAGAGCAATCCGATGAAGGACGAAGACGTCCGCTCGGAGCTCCCCTCCGTGTCGTCACCCGAGCCCGACGCGATCGAACAGTGGTCGCGCGACGCGTTCGAACGGCTTCTCGCCGTGCCGTCGCTACCGGACGTGTGGTTTGGGCTGTACCTCATCGGCGTCACGGGTGGTGAACGCGATGGCGAGCTCCACGGGTGCCAGTTCAAGCACGTCCAGTTCGGAGCAGACGTGCCGCACGTTCGAATCCGGCAACAGCTCGGCACGAGACGGGAAGGGGAGCCGCCCACCCTAGGGGCGCCTAAGACACGCTACGGCAAGCGAGACATCCCCATGCATCCGGCGGCGCAAGAGTGGCTGGAGTGGTGGAAGGCCGAAGGGTGGGCGCTGCACACGGGCAAACGTCCCACGGAGGACGATTTCGTCTTCCCGAACTCCGACGGCGAGCCCTCGCGTCCGTGCAGCCCGAAGGTCCTTCGCGGCCACCTTGAAGCGGCAGGTCTGCCGACCGACTACGTCACCCCCGACGGTGAGCGCTCGCCGTTCGACTTTCACGCGATCCGCCACACGTTCGCCACGTGGCTCGGCGCCAACGGGGTGGACGGCGATGTGGTCGATCGTCTCCTTGGGCAGACGCCTCGCACGACACGGGGACGCCACTACCAGAGCCCGAGCCTTCCCCGGCTTGCCGCGGCAGTCGCAACCATCGAACTCACTTTGCCGAACCGCCCGGGTGTGGCATACCTCGCGTCCGCAAAGCCCCTCGAATCGTCTCACCAATTGTCCCAGCAGGGGCGGGCCCAGGCGGAGAACGACAGAAAACATCAGCAAGATCAAGCAGTTCGCCACCCTAGCTCAGGGGTAGAGCAACGGTTTCGTAAACCGTAGGTCTGGGGTTCAATTCCCCAGGGTGGCTCGGATTCGACTACGTCGCGGTGTGGGCGAGCCCGAACAGCCCGAACTACTGAAGGCCGCCGCCCGTGGACTTCACGCAGCCGTTCGGCGCGCAATCGTCCCGGCTCTGGGACGTTCAGTCGCGCTCACAGCCCCGCATCGAAACCGATGGGGACGCCGCACGGCGTGGGACACGACGTAACGAGGCATATCCCGAGGGCGAGAGTGACGAAATCCGCACTGGAGCTCAGCGAAGTGAGGCATCCAGAAATCGTCGCACTATCGATGTCGACGACGTCGAGGCAGGCGAGAGCTGCCTTCTCCGTATTCGTGCATCCGACGTCCCCCACGCATCCCTCCAGTTGCGTTGGGCAGCTCGTGAGCGCGCATGCCGTGCACGCCGCCGTGCTTCCGCCCGAGCCATTCGCTGCGTCCGGAATGACAATCCCCGTGTCCGGGAACGCGTCGAGCACGTTGACGTCGACCATGGGGGCATCCACGGGAGCATCGCTGGCCACGTCCGCAATCATCACGTCGGCGGCAGATTCCGTCGCGACGTCCTGCGCGACGACGTCTGCAAGCGTCACGTCGGCAGAGGCGTCGGTCGCGACGTCGTTGGCAACGTCCGCCATAGCCTCCAAGGTGACGTCCTTCGCCGCGTCTACGGCAGCCTCGGTCGTCGCATCGGCGGTTGCATCCACGCTTCCGTCTTCAACATTGTTCGGGTTCGCATGCACGTCCCCCACCGCATCCGGGGCTGCCATCGAATCCGCGACGCCAGCCTCGCTCGTCGAGGCTTCGCTGGCGGCGTCAGCGGGGGTCGTGCTGGACGTAGCGTCCGAGCCACACGCGGAAGCGAGCGCGAAAAGCGTCATAGTCGAGAATGCAGTAAGGGTACGGCGTAGTGACATGTCTTCCTCCGTCGACCGAAGTACCATTCGAGAACCGCGAGCGCTACCGGCAGGTCCGCGGTTCTCATCCCCGCGCGGTGGTTCTTCGATTCTCTCGTGCAATGCCGCGAGAAAATTCGCTTTTTCTTGGGCCCGTTGCGTGTTCAGTCCGTCGACTCCGGCATGTCATAGCGAGCGCGTGCCCACACGGATGTCACCGCGGAGGATGTCTGTTCGGCCCGTGGATCACGGAGCGACCGACACCCCGACAATGCGCCCGATGGCGAAGGTGAGTCCCGCCGCGCCGAGCCCGAACGCGAGCTGGCGCAGACCCGTGGCCCAAACGCTGCGTCCTGTGAACAGCGTAATCCCGGCTCCGATGGCGACGAGAGCCACCCCGCTGAGCGCGACGGACATCGATATGGCGCGCATGCCTTCTGCGAAAGTGAACGGCAGAACGGGCACCGCGGCGCCGGCCGCGAACAAAACGAACGAGCCTCCCGCGGCGGTCCACGGCGAACCTCCGAGGTCGTCGGGATCCATGCCGAGTTCCTCACGCGCCATCGTCTCGAGCGCCGTCTTGCCGTTCGCCATGATCCGCGATGCGAATTCGTGCGCTTGCGCGTCCGGAAGGCCCTTTGCCATGTAGATGAGGGCGAGTTCCTCGGCTTCTTCTTCGGGTGCGGTCGCTATCTCGCTCTCCTCTACACCAACCTGCTTCTCGTAGAGTTCGCGGCTGCTCTGAACGGCGATCCACTCTCCCATGGCCATCGAGCTCGCGCCGGCGAGAAGCCCCGCGAGCCCTGTCACGAGGACCGCGTGCGGCGACATCGCGGCCCCAGCGACGCCCATCACAAGGCTAAGATTCGAAACCAGTCCATCGTTCGCGCCCAGAACTGCTGCTCGCAGGGCATTCCCTCCAACGTCGCGATGGCGACCCTCCAGCCGGGCAACGGTCGCTCCTCCGGCGCCGCTACCGCCCGTAATGAGCTCGAGGACACGAGCGTGGGAACGCTCCTCGGAGCCCATCGTCTTGGTGGCGCCCTGTTGGTTGTCGTAGGCCCGCCGATTCAGCCGCTCGACTGTCGCCACGACGGGTACCAGAAATCGCGTGCCGAAGCGGCGACCCAGCCGGATGAGGATTCGCGATCGCAGGGAAGGCTTCGTCGGGTGCACTCGAACCCCAGCCTTTGCAAGCTCCGTCTCCCATGCGGCCGCGTGGCGTTCTTCCACCTCCGCCAAACGCGCGTACACCCTGGCAAGGTGCGGGTCGCGTTCGTTCGACGCCATCGAGCGGTAGATCGCCGCGCTATCGACTTCATCCTGAATGTTGGCGCGGTACCTTGCAATGTCCGAGCGGGAAGGCATGGGCGTGCCGGAGCGCGCGAATCTGTCATGTTGGGTAGGATGCCGCCATGAGAATCGCCCTCGGGAGTGACGAGAAGACGTATCTGACTGGCGTGCTCGTCGACGTCCTGCATTCGCGCGGCCACGAGGTCGTTCTCTTCGGCGCGATCGCAGCTGGCGACCCCGACGTCGATTGGCCGCTCGTCAGTTCTCACGTAGCTGACGCGGTTGCTTCTCGGCAAGCCGACCAGGGCATTGTGTGCTGCTGGACGGGAACGGGGGCGTCGATCGCCGCCAACAAAGTTCGCGGTGTCCGCGCGGCTCTCTGCCCCGACGCCGAGACCGCCAAAGGGGCTCGAATCTACAACCACGCCAACGTACTGGCTCTCAGTCTGCGTGCGACGTCGGAGGCCGTGGCGAAGGAGATTCTCGAGGCCTGGTTCGCCACCGACGTGTCCGACGATGCCTGGAATAGGCGCCAAGTCGAGCGAGTGTTCGATCTCGAGATGCGCGGTGGCAGGGGTCTCATTCCCGATGGCGCGTGAACTCCTTGACCAGCCGTCCAAACCGGTCGCCCATCGGAACGCGTTCGCGCCGCCATTCGGCGCGCAGCCGCCTCGCGCGCTCAATCCAGTCGTCGCTCGGCAGGAGTTCTTCGATGATTTCGCGTAGGAGCCGAGACAACGCGGGCGTCGCCCCAGAACTCGAGATGGCCACGGTTATCGGAGGCCGAGACACCACGGCGCTACCGAATGCGCTCGAGTGTGCCGAATCGTCGACGGCGACGATGAACACCCGATGCTCCGTGGCTGCGGCCGCGGCACGCTGCTGCGCCACCGCGTTGCTGGTCGCGGCAACGACCAGCCACGTGCCCCGCACATCGGCCTCGGCGAACGGGCGAGCCTTCCACTGGATTCGACCCGCCAGCGCCAACTCCTTCAGCCAATCGGTGGCCGTCGGCGCGACGACGAGAACTTGCGCACCGGCTTGGAGAAGAGCGCGGACCTTGTTCTCGGCTACGACGCCGGCTCCGAGGACGAGGACCGGCTTGTCACGCAGATTGAGGAAGAGGGGATAGAGAACCGGGAAGTCTTGGTCGACGCAGTTCATGCGACGCAGCGTAGGGGCGATCCGGGCTTCCGGCGCCTGCGCACCGTCTCGCGAGCTGCGACGAGGTCGCTATGGCTCGGGGGAGCTCGAGGGGGGCTGCGATGCGCCCTCCTCGTCGATGATCGGTTCGAGGAGATCGCGGGCGAGGTCGGCGATAGGCTCCTCCGTCGGCTGCGACAGTTCGTACGCGAGCCACCGACGTTGCGGTCCCGTGGGAATGCAGCCGGACACGACCTCGTCGGGCGAGCATGCGGTGCGCACGTGAATGTGATCATCGTGCACTCCGCCTGGATGCGGCTCGAGCATCACCTCGCGAGCCCTTTCGATCGTGTACGCCGATTCCCCTCGTGCGACTGCCCATTCGATCAACATCGCGGCGACGACATCGCTGACGAACAACCATTCCACTCGCGCATCCAGGTCTTCGACCAAGCGTTTCACGAGCAGCCACTCGCGTTCGACATCCAGTCGCACGGCGCGTCCGCGAATGTCGTCCCACGCGAGACCGTCGGCGCCGAAATGGACGAATCCAGGGCTCGGAGTGGGAGCACCGTCGAGGGTCGTCGTGTAGAAGAGCAAGTCCGCGTCGACGCCGGAGCGATGGGAGAAGTGGGGGTAGAACGGGCTGCCGCCCGTGCGCGTGGAAAGGTCGCCGACGTACAGAATGGCCCCGGGCCGCTCGCCCTCTACGAACGCCGCCGCCCTCTCGATCGCTGCGACAAGGCGCCCGATCGCGAAGTGGCGGTCATTGGCGTGAAGCCATCGCAGCCCAGGGGCATCGCGTGAAAGCTCGACACCGCCCTCGAGGACGCCGTGGCTTGCGGTCCCGATCGCCCCGTGCCACCCCGGTGTGAGCGGAGAAGGGGCTCGAATGCAGCCCGTCGCAACAAAGGCGACCATGCTGATTTCGAACAGGCGCACGACGGAGGATCCGATGACTGGCAAGCGAACGCGCTAAGTCGAGGAAGGTTCCGTACTGCTCGGTCCGCGCCGAAACGCGCGATCAGGCATCGGGGCGTCGTCGGCGGATCCATAGGGCAGAATGACGGTCACGGTGGTGCCTTCGCCTGCGTGACTGTCGATGACGAGACGACCTCCGTGGGCGACTACGATCCGTTCGACGATGGCAAGCCCGAGGCCCGTGCCGCTTGGGCGCGTGGTGAAAAACGGGTCACGGGCGCGTGAGCGCACCTGCGCATCCATGCCTTCGCCGGTGTCGATAACTTCCACTGCTAGACCCGGAATCCCGTCTGGTTCGGAGGCTCGAAGCCGCAGCGTAAGCGTCCCCTCGCTGCCCATCGCCTGGACGGCATTGTCAGTTAGGTTGTCGAACACCTGCCGAATAAGGTTAGCGTCGCCCCAGATCCGCGCCTCCTCGCACTCCCACTGGAGTTGCGTCCGGATTCCCGGGTGGTCCGCGCAACTCTGACTGCCCGCCCGCTGCAAGACGTCGACGAGCGAGAAGTGCGTCCGCTGGATGTTGACGGGTCGGGCGTATCGTAAGAGGTCCTGAACGAGTCGGTTGAGTCGGCTGGTTTCTTCATCCACGATCGCGAGCAGAGTGTCGTGGTCGGCGCGCGACACGGCCTGTTTGCGCAGCCCGGACACCGCATTGGCGATGATCGCGAGGGGATTTCTCACCTCATGTGCGATGACCGCTGCAAGCTCACCGACAACGGCCAACTGCTCTTTCTTGACGAGTTCCTCCTGTGCAGTGCGCAGGTCTTCGTACGATCTGCGAAGCTCTTGAGTCCGCGTGTTCAGTTCCTTGCTGCTGTGTTCGAGCTGCTTCGCGAGGGACGCCGTTCGCTCGCTTCCGGTCGAAGCGACGGCGAGAACGAGGAAGCCCAGCCCGAGGTCGACGAACTGACGAGTGTGGACGAATCCCAACACGCGCGCGATGTCGTGAACGATGGCGATCAGGAACAGGGAAGCGCCCAGTGTTATCGGCAGCGCTCCGCCTCGCCCCGAAACGAGTCCACGGCTCATGACAACGAGGAGCGCCGTGGCGTTTGCGAGGATCACGGCGTAAGCCGCGATGTGGGGTGCTGTCGTGCGCCCCAGGGCTTCGCCGAGACCTAGAGAAATGAAGCTTGCCGCGGCAGCCGTATAGCCGAGCGCGATGATCGACGGGCGCTTCGGGAAATCCGTGAACCGGCATGCGAAGTGGAGCGCGAGCGGGCCCGACGCAACCAGTCCGAGCGACTGAAGGGACTCGGGGACGGAGGACAGTGGTGTCAGCGACGGGCGGATCGGGGCCCATTCTGAGCCGATCGCGTGTGCGGCCGCAGCCACGGCAAGCCAGCAGGCAATGGCAAGGTCGCGCTCCCTCGGAATCCGCGCATAAGCCAGCGCGAACAGGGCCGCCGCGGCGAGTTCGGCCGCGGCGGGAGCGATGAGAGAGACGCAGTCAGAGTTCACGGGGTAGGCACGAGCAGATTCGAGCACCTCATCGGGACACGGAGAACGTGCGTGCGACGCTATTCCAGGCTCCAGGGAGCACTACGCCGTCGGGGCCGAGAAGCTCGAGCCTGACCGAATACGAACCGGTTTGAAGGTTGTCGAGGTAATACGGGGTGCCAAACTGCGTAACGTCAGCGCTCTTGTCTCCTTCGATGCCTGGCCCAGTGACGGATATGTGAACCCGCTGCTTCGCGGGCGCCAGCGCGGCGTTGACGAGCTGAAAATCGATGAGCACATGATTGGCCATGTCGCCCTTGTATTCTCCCTTGGGGCGGCTGTAGACGAGGGTCGGCTTGGTCATGTCCTGCGGTTTGTCGGCGCCCTTCTTTCCGATCCAGAACTCGACTGTTGACAGAGCGCCAGCCGTCTTCACGCTCTCGTGATTTGCGCGGCTTGGGAAGGCCACGAGAACGTGGGCGCCTTCCGCGATCGCATCGCTTCCAACCAGCTCGGAGAGCTTGACCGGTGCCTTCGTGTCATAGATGGGTTTGTAGGGCCGGTCGTCCAAGATGAGATGCACATGGGCGTCGCCCATTGCGGTCTTCCAGTGGTCCACGTTCAGTTTGACTTCGAAGTCGCTCGCCTTTTCGAGCGGAACGATTTGCCCTTTCTTTGGAGAGACGATCTTCACGGTCGGCAGCGGCGCCGCCGGGTCGGGACTCGCTTGGCCGGCAGTCAGCGTCACAGGTGCTGCAGGCGGGGGTGCCGGAGGCTCGGCGCTCGCGGTCGGCGCGGCGCTCGCCACCGGTGGTGTCGAAGGAGCGGCAGCTGGCGGCGGGGGCGGCGGCGGTGCGGGAGGCGGGGGAAGTTCCCCGTTACCGCCTCCGCAGGCGAAGAGGATGCCGATCGAAGCGAACAGAACGCCGCGCAGGGCGTGAGAGTGCAGGGGGTTGTTCATGGGCGGCGAGGATCGCTCGTGCCGTGGCGTGTTGCAAGACCATGCGAGGAAGGGCTCGGCTCGTCCCCCTTCGGGCGAGTAAGCTGACCGCGCGCATGACACTCCGGAAAACGTACGTTTTTGTTTGCGTCAATCGGCGGCCCCCCGGCCACGCGAAGGGTTCCTGTGCCGAAAGGGGCTCCGAGGACGTTCTTGCTTCACTCAAGGAGGCGTGTGCCCATCGCGGGCTTGCCAAAGATGTCGCCCGCGTGTGCGGGGTGAGCTGCCTTGATATGTGTGGGAGCGGTGTCGCAGTTCTCGTCGAGCCGCAGCACGTGGTCTACGGGGGCGTGCGTTGCGAGGACGCGGACACGATCGCCGACGCGCTGGAGCGCGGCGAGGTGGTGGACGCTCTCGTCGCCGAGCCGCCCAGGGGGAGATCGATGGGGGCCTCGGAGCGCTCCTCATGCCGATGTCCCGACGGCGATGAGCCCCGATGAACCAGAGGCGACATCAGCTTCGACTATCGTTTCGCCAAGTCCTTCGGGGGACCTACTGGCGATTGGACTCCCCGGTCGATGAACTGGCCATCGTGGTCGACTTCGAGGCCTCGGTCGAAGATCTTAGGGACTATGCACGCCAGAAGACGTGGGCGCTTCGCGGCCGCATAGTCGCTCAAGAGCTCGCGTCTCGTCGTGAGGTCCGAGGAGCGATCGTGTCGCGTATTCTCGACCAGGGGCGAGTCTTCTACCGAATGGAATTCGTCGGCGACGATGGGGTGTCCTACCAGCTGTGTGGGCAACAGGAGTGGAGCGGGCTCGCGCCCATCGACTCACTGACGGTGGTGGATGGAAGTCTCGAAGACGGCAACGGGACGGAGTGCGCTCGTGTCAGACTCCGATTCGACCCACGGTGGGCTGGTCTCAGACTGCTTCGGACGCTGCGCCTCGGTTGGGGCGACGCCACCGCAGCAAGGCTATGACCTCCGCATGCAAGCTCTCGAACCGGAGTCCGGTCTCCTTCTCGTTGTCGATCTTCAGGAGAAGCTCCTCGGAGCGATGCCTTCTGATGCGGCTGCCCGTCTCATCAAGAACACGCTGGCCCTGCTCGAGGCCGCCCGTATTCTCCGCATCGCGGTGCTGGCGACGGAACAGTACCCGAAGGGGCTCGGGAGAACAGTGCATCCCATCGCCGAGGCGCTCACGTCCCGTCAGGCGGCGCCCATCGACAAGCTCGTGTTCGACGCGTGCAGCGAGCCGCGTTTCGACGCGGTACTGACCAAGCTGGCGCCTCGGTCTGTTGTCATCGCGGGCGTCGAAACGCACATCTGCGTATTTCAGACCGGTCGTGAGCTAGTGAATCGTGGGCTGGACGTTCGAATCGCGGGCGATGCCGTCGCGTCTCGAGACGAGCTCAATCGCGATCGTGGCCTTGCGTTGTGCGAGCGGGCGGGGGCGATTGTCATGCCGATGGAGAGCGTCGTCTACGATTGGGTCCGAAGGGCTGGATCGGACGAGTTCAAGGCAATATCGAAGCTCCTACGGTGACGTGCTACTTTGAGCGCACTTTGTCGAGCATCGCATGGTGAGCTGGCTTTGAACGGACCTGCCGAGCCTCCCGCCCCCGAGCCGGAGGCGTCCGCGACGAAGGTCGCCACGCCGTCGGTCGTACCCCGTGATCTCGCCGCGGACCTCGTGACGGTGCTCGTCGTTGACGACGAGCGGTCCAACGTCGAGTCGCTCGAGAAGATCTTCCAACGCGAAGGGATGCGCGTGCTTTCCGCTCCGGACGCTCGCCGCGGGCTCGATCTTATTCGAACGCATCGCGTCCACGTCGTCCTCACCGACCTCATGATGCCCGGCACGACGGGTCTCGAGCTCTTGCGGGCCGTCAAGCAAATTGCCCCCGATGTCGAGGTCGTGCTCATGACTGCGTTCGGTTCCGTCGAGGCTGCCGTTAGCGCCATGCGCGATGGAGCGTACGACTTCGTCGAGAAGCCGTTGAAGCGGGTGGCTATCGTCAAGAGCGTGCGCAAGGCCGCCGAGCGCCAGAAACTCGTCGCCGAGAACAAGTCGCTCAAGGACGAGATCAAGCGCTTGGCGCGTCGCGAGATCGTCGGGAGTTCTCTCGCGCTTCGGCGGGTCATCGATGTGGCGACGCAGGCCGCGCCGAGCCAGGCGACCGTTCTCGTGCTCGGCGAGAGCGGGACGGGTAAGGAGCTCATCGCGCGCTACATCCACGAGCACTCGGCGCGCGCGCGGGGTCCGTTCGTGGCCGTCAACTGTGCCGCGATCCCCGAGCCCATCTTGGAAAGTGAACTGTTCGGGCACGAGAAGGGGGCGTTTACGGGGGCAATCGGTCGACGCGAGGGACGATTTGCCAAGGCCATCGGGGGCACGCTGTTGCTCGACGAGATCGGTGAGTTGTCGCCCTCGGTGCAGGTCAAGCTTCTGCGGGTGTTGCAGGAGGGAGAGTACGAACCGCTTGGTGGAAATACGCAGCGAGCGGACGTTCGTATCGTTGCCGCGACGAATCGCGATCTCATTGCCGAAGTGGCTGCCGGGCGATTCCGGGAGGACCTGTTCTATCGGCTGAATGTGATTGCTATCACGGCGCCACCGCTCCGCGCGCGTCGCGAAGACATCCCGCTTCTCGTCGACCATTTCTTGGGCCTCTACTGCGCCAAGAATGGGCGTGTACGACTGCACCCCACGCGGGGAGCGCTTGACCGCCTGATGGGCTATGCGTGGCCGGGCAACGTGCGAGAGCTCGAGAATGTCATCGAACGAGCCGTGGTCCTGTCGCGCGGCGACGTCCTCGGAGAAGAGGATCTTCCCGATTCCATCGCGAGCGCAGCGCGAGCCGAGCCCACGCAGCTCGCGTTCGAAATTGGAACTCCCCTCGACGAAATCGAGCTCCGCGTCATCCGCGACACGCTGCGGCACACCAAGGGCGACAAGTCGCTCGCAGCGCAGCTACTCGGCATCTCGACACGCACGATCTACCGGAAGCTCGACGGTGTCCCCGAATAACGGTCAACGTTCGGGGCCGTTTGGTCAAGGCGTCGAGGTCACGGGCGGACATCTTCCTGTGTTGTCGTTCGACCGGCACGATCGCGATGTTGTGGGGCTTGCGTACGTGTATCCGGTTGTGTCCCGCCGGGCGAAGGGCGTTTCGATAGGGATCAACCTCAATCCAAACAACGCGTGCAATTGGCGCTGCGTCTACTGCCAGGTCCCGGGACTCGTCCGCGGGAGTGGGCCGCCCATCGACGTGCCGCGTCTCGAGGGGGAGCTCGACAGGATGCTTGGCGCGGTCGTCGAGGGCGATTTCATGACGCGCCACGTTCCGCCGGACCTGCGCTGCCTTCGCGATGTGGCACTGTCCGGCAACGGCGAGCCTACGAGTTCGCCCAACTTTCGGGAGGTGCTGGAAGCCGTTGCGCGTGCCATTGGGCGAAAGGCTGCGTCTCTTCCTATTGTCGTCATCACGAACGGTTCGCTCATCGACCGCCCTTCGGTCCAAAGCGCGCTACGCTACCTGGCGACCGTAGAAGGCCGAGTATGGTTCAAACTCGATGCTGGAAGCGACGAGGGCATGCAGGCCGTGAATTCGGCGAACACGCGCCTCGCACGCCATGTGGAGCGTCTGAAGGTTGTTTCGAAGATCTGCCCGACATGGGTCCAGTCATGTTGGTTTGTGCGACGCGAATGCGAACCGGCGACTGGCGAGGTCGATCACTACGTCCGTGCGCTCGCGGGGCTCGTCGAGTCCGACGCGCGCATCCGGGGAGTTTACCTCTACAGTCTCGCGCGGGCATCGAGCCAGCCCGAGTCGGTGGATCTGCGCCCCATTTCCATCGCGTGGCTCGAACGGCTGGGTGAGCGTCTGCGTGCGCTCGGCGTGCCGGTCGAGGTCGTGACGTCCGGCGATTGACTCGTCGTCCGAACCCTCGCGTGACACTTTGTCCCTGGTTTGGTCGTCCGATGGCGAGTGGTCGCCAAGGTGGCGAATGGTCAGGGTCGAGCAGATGACAAACGTTTGTTATTATAGTCACTTACGATGTGGCATGTGTCTCGCATGAGTCGCTCCCGGGTCCGCTGGATGGCGGACTGCTAACGACGAGGGGGGCGCTTCGCGGCCCCCCTCGAGCTCCCCCGACGAGGGGGGCGCTTCGCGGCCCCCCTCGAGCTCCCCCGACGAGGGGGGCGCTTCGCGGCCCCCCTCGAGCTCCCCCGACGAGGGGGGCGCTTCGCGGCCCCCTTGAGCTTCCCCATCGACTTGGGGGGCGCTTCGCGGCCCCCTTGAGCTTCCCCATCGACTTGGGGGGCGCTTCGCGGCCCCCCTCGAGCTCCCCCGACGACTGCGTTTCCATGGCGATCGACAAACTCCTTCGGCGCCACTTTTGGGCGGTACTTCTCGCGCTCGTCGCGATTTCTGCGTTCTTTGATGCGCAAGGGATCATGAACGTGGTGGGGGGAAGCCTCGTTGTCGACGAGAAGCTGCTTGCCGCGCCTCCGCTGCTGTCGCGGATGCCTGCGGCTCCACCTTCCGCCTCATCGCACGTGACGTCGGCCGATGCGATCGTCGCCCGCAATCCGTTCGATTCCGTCACCGGTCCGTTGAACGCCCCGCCACCCGTTGAGGAGGAACCGGACGCGGAGGCTCCGCTCCCGGACCTAACCGATCCGTTTCACGCACCGCCGTGCGATGGTGTAACGGTCCTCATCATCACGGCGTCGGCCGATCCGGACTGGTCGTTCGCAGCGCTCGAGACTGCTCAGGAGAAGGGCAAGAGTTTCCTTCGACGTCGTGGGGGGGACATCGGCGGCAAGACGGTCGCATTCGTGGGGTGGGACCGCGTCTGGCTGACGTCGAGCGGTCAGCTCTGTCAAACTCAGATGTTCAAGCCGCCGCCGGTGGCGAGCTCCGCGCCATCGGCTGCTCCTCCGCCGCCTCCCCCTGCGGGCGGCGCACCCGGTGTCTCGGATGACATCAAGAAGGGCGTGCAAAGGGTCAGTGCGACCGAGTTCAACGTGGACCGGGGTGTCGTCGACAAGATACTCGAGAACCAAGCGGACCTCATGAAGACAGCGCGTATCGTGCCCGAGCAGGAGAACGGCAAGGTCGTAGGGATTCGATTGTTCGGAGTCCGACCCGACACGTTGCTAGGTACGCTGGGCATGGAGAACGGAGATCGCCTCGAGAAGATCAACGGGTTCGACATGACCAGCCCGGAAAAGGCGCTCGAAGCGTACGCTCGTCTTCGCGTGGCAGATCATTTGACCGTTTCGCTCAATCGTCGCGGACAGCCCACCAATCTGGACTTCAACGTCAAGTAGCTCTCTCCCATGGCCGAACCGTCTTCTCTGGACAATCGAACTCTCTACCGACGAACGTTGATCACGGCCGGCGCCATGGTTGGGGCGTGCGTCCTGTTTGTCGGGTCCCTCACGCTGATTGCGTGGAGCGCTGTCGGGCGTGCTGTCGTGCTCGACAGCGAAGCGCAGTCCGATGCGGGCGCAGCCGTCCCCGTCGGAAGCGCCCGCCCGATGCGCGCAATTGTTCCTGCGCCGAATGCATCATCGTCGACCGGGAAGGGCCTAAAGTGAGATTAGCTCGAGGTTTTATGAAACGCGCGACCGTCCTGGTGGTGTCCGTCGCAAGCGGAGTAATCGGCGCCGGTCTCGGCAGCGATCTCCGCGCGCAGCCCCAGCCTCGCCCCGTGCCCACCATCGCGACTCCGGGCGCGGCTCCGGCTGTCGTTCCGGCCCCCGCTGGCGCGGGTGCCGCTTCTGTCCCGCCTGTTGGAAAGCCTGGTGCCGGATTGCCGCTCAAGGGCGTGGGCGACACGCAATCGTTGACGCAGTTCGAGTCGGGTTTGGAGTATGCGCCGAGGGGACCAAACGAGCGTGTCTCATTCTCGCTTGAGGATGCCGACCTCCCGGAGCTTGTGCGTGTCATCGGCGAACTGACAGGCAAGCGATTCATTTTCGGCGGCAAGGTGCGCAACATCAAAGCGACGGTGTTCTCGCCTCAAAAGGTAACTGTGGCAGAAGCCTATCAGGCTTTCCTGTCCATCCTCGAAGCGAACGGTCTGACCGTGGTTCCTCACGGCCGATTCTACAAGATCGTCGACTCTCCCGACGCGAAGATGGGTGCGCCGGTCTACGTGGCCGGTCAGGGGTCGACGGGCGAAGATCGGTACATCACCCGGCTTCATCGATTGCGAAACGTGAGCGCGGACGATGTGGCGAATGTCCTCGGTCACTTCAAGTCGAAGGACGGCGATATTACTGTTTATGGTCCCGGGAACCTCCTCATCATCACCGACACAGGGACCAATATCCAGCGCATGATGCACATTCTGGAGGACATCGATATCGGGGGAATCGGTGATCAAATATGGATCGAACCTGTGCACTACGGAGCGGCGTCGGACGTCGCTGCGCGCCTCGACGAAGTGTTCGACCTCAAGCAGGGGGCGCCGCAGAAAGACGCCAAGGGAATCTCAGGCCCCTTGTCCCCGACCGCCGATCTGCACATCACGAAGATTTTGGCCGACGATCGCAGCAACTCGCTCGTCATCATCTCGACCGAGCGAGCGTATCTGCGGGTGCTGGAATTCATCAAGCGCTTGGACGTTCCGATTCGAACCGGTGAGGGAGAAATCCACGTCCTTGCACTGCAGCACGCGGACGCGGTGGAGCTCGCCAAGACTTTGAACGAGATTGTCACCGGGGCGGCGTCGGCGAGCGCCGCTGGCACACCCGGGAAGGGAGCGACTCCGCTCTCCATTTTCGAATCGGGCGTGAAAGTGAGTGCGGACAAGGCGACGAACTCCATCGTCGTAACGTCCAGTCTTCGGGATTTCGCGAACCTGCGCACCGTGATCGACCGCCTGGACCAGCCACGTCGCCAGGTGTTTATCGAAGCCGTGATCATGGACCTGAACATCAAACGCGAGAACCGAACGGATATGTCCTTTCACGCGGCAGACGCCCCGAACAACTTGGTAGGTACCGGGCAGTCGCTGGCGTATGGCGGCCTCAATCCCTTCCGGTCCATTGCGTTGCCGAGCCCGACCGACACGAACTTGGGAGCGCTTGCGCTGGGCATTCGTGGCCCGGGAGTCTCGGGGACGGAGAATCTTCTCGGTACGGGCATTTCCATCCCCGCGTTCGGAATCCTTCTCGATGCAGTGGCCACGACAAACGACGCAGACATTCTCTCGACGCCCCACATTCTCGCAACCGACAACATTCCGGCGGAAATAAACGTTGGACAGAATATCCCGCTTCAGACAAATTTTGGAGGCATCGGCGCGCTCCCTGGAGCGTCGGGGTCATCGGCACTGAGCGGTCTCGGAGCGCTCACCGGATTCGGTGGAGGGACCGCTCCGCGACAGGATATCGGCACGAAAGTCAAGATCGTGCCCCATCTGAACGATTCGGACGAAGTGCGGCTCGAGGTGACCGAGGAGATCAGCGACATCAGCGGCCTTCAGCCAGTCGGGACCCTCGGGGCCATTCCTTATGCAAAGCGGACGGCACAGACCCAGCTTGTCGTCAGAGACCAGCAGACGGTCGTCATCGGAGGGCTTGTGCGCAATGCGATCGCAAGGACGGATACCAAGATCCCGCTCCTTGGCGACATTCCTGTGATTGGCATGCTCTTCCGATCACGCGATACGACTCTGCAGAAAGCAAACCTCATTCTCATTCTGACGCCGTACATTATTCGCGAGCAGGATGACCTCCGAACCGTCTACGAGCGCAAGATGCAGGAGCGACAGGAGTTCCTCGATCACTATTTTATCTTTAGCGATCAGACCGGGTACGAACCTCCCAAGGATTACTCTCGGACGTCCGGCCTGCTCGAAGCCATAAGGCAGTCGATCATGGCGGCCGACGAGGAGAAGAAGCTGGAGGAGCTTACCCGACCACGGGAGATGAAGACTCACGAGCCAGGGCAACCACTGGAACTTCCCACGACGTTCACCCGTGGCGCTGCGAATACGCCTCCTGCGGGGGGTGGTGGGGCGCCGACACCGGCTGCCACGCCGCAGGTCAATGTGCCGCCTCCGCCTCCGCTCAACGTCACGCCTCCCGCGCGCAGCATCGATAAAGTGGAGAGGTAGCCGGCATGAGTGTGGAGCAGCGATTCCACGGGGCGGTCCTGGCGCGGCACGGCGTCGTGTCTCCGGACAAGCTGGAGGCATTGTATGGTGCTCAGCGCGAGCGGAACTCGGACTTGCTGGACACGATCATCAACACGGGGGTCGCCGATGAGATGAGCGTGGCGCGCGCGCTCGCCGAGGAAGCCGGGCTTCCACTTGTCGAACAGGTCGACCCCAACGATATCGCGACGTCCATAGCCACGCGGATGCCGATCGCCTTCGCAAAGGCGCACAAGGTGCTCGCGGTGGGCGAGGACGAGTCGTGGGTTCGTGTCGTGTGTGGGGACCCATTCGACACGCAGGCGCTCGACGATCTGCGGGTGGTCTTCGGCAAACCAGTGAGCGTGAGCGTGGCCGGACGGGATCGCATCGAGAACGCGATCAACCGGGTCTACGAGCGTCAGGCGGGGGCCGAGCAACTCGAGACCGACGACGACAGCAGCGTCGACGAAGGCACGAGTGATATTCTCGATTCCGACGAAGAGGCCCCTGTCATTCGGTGGGTGAACTCGCTTTTCTTGCAGGCGATGAAAGAGAGAGCGAGCGATATTCACATTGAACCCGAAGAGAAAGAGGTTGTCGTTCGGTATCGCATCGACGGAGAGTTGTACGTAGCGCGGCGTGCTCCGCGGGCGTTCATGAACAGCATCATCAGTCGAGTCAAGATTGAGAGCGCGCTCAATATTGCCGAAAAGCGCCTTCCCCAAGACGGGCGCATCACCAAGCGGATTGCAGGAAAGAGTTTCGACATCCGCGTCAGCACGATTCCCACGAGCCGCGGATACGAACGCGTGGTGATGCGCCTTCTCAACAAGTCGACCGTGCTTCTCGACCTTCCGGATCTGGGATTCAGCCCGCGCGACTATGCTCTCATGGATGGTCTCATTCGCAGACCGGATGGCATTGTGTTGGTCACCGGCCCCACGGGAAGTGGCAAGACAACGACGCTGTACGCGTGCATCAACCGTATCAATCAGCCGAATCTCAATATTCTCACGGCTGAAGATCCAGTGGAGTACGAGATCCAAGGCATTCATCAAGTGCACGTGCAATCGAAGATCGGCCTCACCTTTGCAAGCGCACTGCGAGCGTTCTTGCGACAAGATCCTGACGTCGTCATGGTTGGAGAGATTCGAGATAACGAGACCCTGGATATCGCCATCAACGCGTCCCTTACCGGCCACCTCGTGCTTTCGACCATTCACACGAACGACGCCGCGGGAGCGATCACGCGCACGATCGACATGGGGGCAGAGCCGTTTCTTCTGCGATCGAGCGTCATCGGGATTCTGGCGCAGCGATTGGTCCGAGTCTTGTGCACTCATTGCAAGTATGGGTATCCTGCCGAAGCGTCGGAGCTCGAGGAGTTGGGACTCACCGCGGAGCGCACGAATGTACGCCTCTCCCGTCGCGCCAAGGAGTCGTCTCGATACTATCCGCGAATCGTGAGTTCGCCCGATGTACTCGAGACGTTCGACCCATCCGTGCGGCCAATATTTTACAAGGCTCGGGGCTGTCCGCAGTGCACGAACACTGGATTTAGCGGCAGGCGAGGGATCTACGAGTTGCTGCTCATCGATGACGCGGTCGGTCCGCTCATCTTGCGTAAAGCCGATGCGCAGGCGATCAAACGTGCAGCGTGGGACGAAGGGATGGACACGCTGCGCGAGGATGGGGCGCGGAAGGTGCTCGCGGGTCTCACCAACGTCGAGGAGGTTCTCGCTGCGACGCAAGAGGATGTCGGAACCGAGGCCGTGGTGCGACCGATGAGCGCAGTCGGCGTGGGGGCATGACGGACCATGTCGGTCTTCCAATATCGAGGAATCGTCGCCGCCAGCGGCAAACAGGTGCGTGGAGTTCGCGATGCCGACAATGCGAAGGTGCTGAGGGCAATTCTCCGAAGGGACGGAGTGCTCCTCACCGATGCGCGCGAGGAAGCGACTGCGCGCATCGACCCGACCGGCAGCGCGCCGATGCCGCTGTTTCGCCGCGTATCGGGTGCGGACGTCGCGATGATGACCCGCCAACTGGCGACGCTCGTCAGCGCCGGAATTCCGCTCGTGGAAGCCGTCGGAGCGCTCATCGAGCAGATGGACAAGGCCGAACTCAAGCGTGTTCTCACGCAGGTGCTCAATCGAGTTAACGAGGGAATTTCGTTGGCGAAGGCGATGGAGCCGCATTCGCACGTGTTTACGCCTCTCTACGTCAACATGGTGGCTGCCGGCGAGGCATCCGGGACTCTCGAAGGTGTGCTCGAGCGATTGGCCGACTTCATGGAATCGCAGTCCAAGTTGCGAGGCAAGGTGGGTGCCGCGCTCGCTTACCCGGCTCTGATGCTGGTGATCGGTTCAGCGCTTGTCGGAGTGATGATGGTCGTGGTCGTGCCCAAGGTGACGTCCATCTTCGAGAGCCTGGACCGTGCGCTTCCGTGGTACACGCAGGCGCTGATAGGGGTGTCCCACGCTCTCGGTTCGAGCGAGATGCTGTCATTCGTCGTGTCCGCTGCGACGCTGACGTTCGCGCGCTCTGCGTTGCGCGACTACACACCGAGCGAACGACACCAGCACATGCTGTTCGTCGTCTTGTCGCTCGTCGCTGGGGGCCTGCTCCTGCTCGGGGCATTCCTCACCGAATCGCTCGGCGGCTACGCCCTGGGTTCGGCGGGGGGGGTATTGGTGGGACTGGGGATCGCGTGGCTCGTCGCGTGGGTTAAGACTCCGGAAGGGCGCCTGGCACGCGATGGACTGATTTTGCGCATGCCGGTGTTCGGTGTGCTCGTGCGAATGCTTGCGGTGTCGCGTTTCTCTCGGACTCTGGCGACCCTTCTGCGAAGTGGCGTACCGCTGCTGCGTGCCATGGACATCGTCAAGAACGTTCTAGACAACGCGAAGCTCGAGAAGGTGATCGAGACGGCGGCATCGAGCATTCGCGAGGGGGAGTCGATCGCCGAACCCCTCAAGCGCAGCGGTGACTTCCCGCCCATCGTGACTCACATGATCGCCGTGGGAGAGCGCAGCGGGCAGCTTGAGCAGATGCTCGAAAACGTCTCGAGAGCCTACGACAGCCAGGTGGAGGCGCGAGTCCAAGCGCTTACGAGTCTGCTCGAGCCGATCATGATGCTCGTGATGGGCGGTGGCGTCGGATTCATCGCGTTCGCGATCCTGACTCCGCTCATCCAGATGAACGATTTCGTACAGCAATGACCTGGTGAGGATCGTGTCACGCGTAATTCCACAACCTAGAGTCTTCTTCCCATGGGAACGACGCCGTGGAAGGCGTTGGCTCGTCGTTCTCGGGCGGCAGGCCCTCGTTCTCGGTGGCGCTGTCCTGGTCGTGCTTGGGCTGCGCGAGCGGGAGCGACGCGATGCGGCTATTCGGGCGACCCGAGCCACGATTACGATGACAATCGATGCCGTCGCGACTTGGCGTGCCGATCACGACGGAGCCTGTCCCCCGTCGCTCGGGGAACTGGTGGCGGTCGGACATCTCCGCGCGCTTCCGCGCGACGCTTGGGGGCGCCCGCTGCGCCTGACCTGTCCTGGGCGAGTGGACCGAAGAGGATACGAGGTGTTGAGTGATGGACCCGACGGAAAGCCGGGAGGGATTGACCAAGTGCAGTAGATCTCATGGGCGCAGGCGTTCTCGCATGGGCAATCGACGCGGGGAGCAACCTGGCGGCAAGGAGCAAGAGAATGCGATATTCCAAGTTCATTCAGAGGACGAAGCGAGCCACAGTACGAGGCCTGACGTTGGTCGAACTTGTGATCGTGATCACGATCATAGGGGTACTTACCGCGGCCATATCGATCGGCGTGCTCAAGGCGAAGAAGACGGCGGATGTCGGCGCTGCGAAGACCGCGTGCAACACGGTGCGCAGTGCGACCATCACGTGGAAGGCGGCTCATCCGTCTGAGGAATGTCCTACCGTCGCTCAGCTCAAGCAAAATAAGGACCTCGACACGGGCTTCAGCATGAAAGATCCGTGGGGCGGACTCTACTCGTTGTCCTGCGATTCCGAGGAGATCACGTGTACGAGCCCGGGTCCAGACCGCAAGGAAGGCACGGACGACGACATCCGCGTTCCCGAAGCGGATTCGACGTCGGGCGGGAAGTGAGGTGCCGCTGTGCGGGCCAGCGCGGTGCGAACGAGTCTTCGAGCGGGTTTCACGCTCGTTGAGATTCTCGTCGTACTCACGCTTATCCTGCTCGTGAGCGGTGTCGCCATCGCGGGCTCGGCTCAGTTGCCATCCGCTCGCCTTCGTCGATCCGCGACACTCATCGCAAGTGCCGTCAAGGTGGCCTTTACGCGGTCAACGGCCACATCCCGCGATCTCCGGCTGGTCATGGACCTCGACGCGCAGAAGATATGGCTCGAGGAAAGCGACGGGCCGATGCTCGTGACTTCGGGGGACAAGTCCCTCACCGGTGGCGCCGAGCCGATGACTGCTCTCGAGCAAGCGGCGATTGCGGAAGGGGAGCGAATCGTTAAGGGCCCGCCAATTCCGAAGCCGAAATTTCACTCGATCCAGGTCTTTGGGTTTGGGGACAATGAGGGTGGACACGGAGGGAAGGCACTCCAGCGAGGCATCGCCTTTCGCTCGGTGCAGACCGCTCACGATGACGCTCCGCGTACCTCGGGCCGAGCCTACCTCTATTTCTGGCGTGCTGGTCGAACTGAGCAGGCTTCGATTCAGCTTCATATTGGGGGTTCGCTGGATGACGGTCGAACGCTCACGATGCTCGTGTCTCCACTTACGGGGAAAGTGCGCATTCGGGGCGGCCCTGTCGAGCTGGTCGTGCCAACCGATGACGAGAGCGCCTCTGAACGGCAGGACACGGGGTTCTGAGCATGTTCGCAACGAGAACGAGTCGACGGGGCTTCTCGCTCCTGGAAGTGCTTGTGGCCGTGGCGCTCTTCGGGGCCGTCATCACGACCATCTTGTCGGCTGAAGCCGGATTGTTCGCGGGCGGTCGGGCTGCCGCCAACATGTCCCAGGCGACGTCCATCGCTCGGTGCAGAATGACCGAGATTGAAGAGAAACTGCTCCGGCTTGGATTTCCCGAGATCGAGGAAAAGGATTCGTCCAGCGTGTGCTGCGATGACCGCGACGTTCCGGGGTATTCATGCGACTGGAACGTGGACCGCGTTCTTCTGCCTCAGGCCAGCTCCATGGGATTCGGCGGGGATGCGGGTCTTGATTCGGTTCTCGGTGGGGGGCTGGGTCTTGGCGGAAGCGGAGGCGGATCCATCATGGGAACGGGGTCGAGTCTCGTGAGCGGAGCGTTCGGACAGATGCTCGTCAACCCGATGGGAGGTGCTCAACTCGACTTCGATGCCGGACTGGCGAGCATGGGCCAGTCTCTTCAACAATCGTTCGGGGGCGTCGGGGCTCAGGGGCTGCTCTCGATGGTGTTCTCCATAGTATACCCATCGCTCAAGCCACTTCTTGAGGCCGCCATACGTCGAGTGACGGTCGTAATTCATTGGAAGGAGGGGACGCAGGAACGCAGTTTCACACTGCTCCAATACGTGACCAATCCGTCTCGTGCGGGGCTACTCGCTGCCATGGCGGATGCCGGAGCGTCATTCGACGGCGGCGTGAAGCCATGACCTCTCGGCACGTAGCACGACGGCGCGCGCGCGGCATGACTCTCGTCGAAGTGATGGTGGCCATCGCTGTGCTGTCGATGGTGGCGGTCCTGATCTACGGAGTGGTCGACTCGCTATCGCGAGGCCGAAAGGGCGAAGCATTGCGTGCGGAGCGGGCGCACCAGATACGGGACGCGGTCGCGCGGATTGTGCGAGACATGACGTCCGCATATCTGTCCACTTCCGCACCGCCGACGCAGGCCCTCCTGACTCGCAAGACCGCGTTCGTCGGACGAAGCTCGTTTCCCTTCGGTCGGGTGGATTTCACCGCATTTGCGCACTTGCGAACCCAGCGGGATTCGCACGAATCAGACCAGGCGGAGGTGGGATACTTTGTAGTCCAAAACCCGGAGGTCTCGGAGGAGATGGACCTCGTCCGCCGGGAACAGACGCCCATCGACCTCGACCCACTCAAGGGGGGCGTCCGCAACGTAGTTGCCGAGGACGTTCAGACTTTCAGTCTGAAGTACCTCGATCCCATGACTGGAAACTGGCTCGAGACGTGGGACACGACCCAGGTCACTGGACAGCCAAACCGCCTTCCGCTCGCCGTGCGAGTGACCCTGGAGCTCAAAGGAGTGGGCAAGGAGCCAGGGTATTCGTACACGACGAAGTTTTTTCTGCCCATCCAACAACCTCTGTCGTTTGCGAACGGGGGACCGTGATGCCGCCAGCATTGTCGACGAGGGGGGCGCTTCGCGGCCCCCCTCAAGCTTCCCCGTCGACGGGAGCGACTCGTGCGCGGCGTCGCAGTCGTGAGCGCGGCGTTGCATTGATCATGGTGCTAAGCGCCATTGCGATCATGGTGGTCATGCTGGCCGAGTTCCAGGATGAAGCCGGATCCGAGTTTGCGTCGGCGACTGCGAATCGCGACAGCGTCCAGGCGGAGTACTTTGCGCGAAGTGCCGTCAACCTGTCACGGCTCCTCGTGGCGGCGGAACCGACTATGCGACAGGCGATCTCTCCTCTGTTCGCGCTTATGCAGCGCACGGTTCCGCAGTTGCCCGTGTGGAACTTCGCCGATCGCATTCTCGGGGCATTCAACGATCAGGAATCCGCCAAGGACTTCGTCGGGCTCGCCGGCCTGGATCTCTCTCTCGGCAAGAATCTGGGACTGAAGGGCGGGCGTTTCGAGGTTGTAATCGTTGATGAGGACTCGAAAATCAACGCCAACATGGGGGCGGCGAACGAAATTGCACACCTTCGTCTGGCCAGCCAGCTCATGAGCTTGATGGCACCCATTCAGTACAATCCGCTCTTCGAGCAGAGAGATGCTTCAGGAAACTTCAACGATCGCCTCACCACATGCTCCGCCATCATCGATTGGGCGGACGGAGACGAGCAGGTCTACTCGTGCGATCCGACCACCACGCCGTCGTCCAACGCCGCGGAGGACGCGTGGTATCAGCTCCTCCCGAAACCATATCGTCGCAAGAATGCTCCCTACGATTCACTCGAGGAGCTTCATATGGTACGCGGCGTCACCGACGATTTCTGGGCGACGTTCGTGGATCCCGATCCGACAAATCCGAGCAAACGCAAGATGACCGTCTGGGGTCAGGGAACCGTGAACATCAATACAGCCAACGCGCAGACTCTCCTTGCCCTGGTGTGTTCGGGCGCTCCGAAGGCGGATCTGTGCACGGATCCACTGCAGATGCAGTCCTTCGCGATGGGAGTGGCGATGGCGCAGGGTGTCAGCATGGGTGCGCCGCTGTTCGGGAAGCCAAACGATTTCATCGCCGCCATGAAGGGGCAGGGAGTGCTTGGTCCGATGCTGACGGCGCTCGGATTGAAGCCAGTGAAATTCCAGTCCGAAAGCGAATTTGGGAAAAGCATCTCGACGGAAAGTAAGGTATTTTCGATCTACGCCGTGGGGGTCGTCAAGGGATACCGGCGCGAAACGCGCGTACGCTTGCACGTCGTGGTCGACTTTCGATCGTTGCCGCCACTTCTCGCGTCGTCAGGGTTGACGGGATCCAGCTCCCCTGCAACTCCGTCGACGTCAGGATTGGCCTCGGGGCAATCACTTAATTCGATCACGACAGCGCTTCAGCCGAACGTGGGGGGACAAGTACTCTACTACAGTATTGAATGAGATGAGGAGAGGTTCCGCATGCCGACGTGGCTAGGCATCGATATCGGGAGCGCAAGCGTCAAGGTGGCATTGATCCGTTCGACGTACCGGAAGCTGGCGGTGACTCGGGTTGCGACTGCGGACATCGTTTCGACCGATGGCGTGGTGGCCGCGGTCCGTGCGGCAGTAGCCGAAGTTGTCGGAGTTGCTGGAGGTCATTCGGGGGGCGGCGACGCCGTGGCCGTCGCTGTCGACGGGAGGCGCGTCGCCGTCCACAACGTGCGTTTGCCAGCTGCGGCTAGCAAACAGCTTGCCGAAGTGTTGTCGTTCGAGCTCGAGGCCCAGGTGCCATTCGACCTCGATGGATCCGTGTTCGACTGGATCGTGCTCGATCGAGAAGTCGACTCCGGAGAGCTCTCTCTCATTGCCGCCGTGGCGCGCGTCGAGGACGTCCGCTCACGGATCGACCTCGTGCGCGAGGCCATCAACATGGAGCCCGAACGGGTGGCCGTAGGGGCCTTCGCGCTCGCCGCGCTTGCCGATTACGTCGGACCATTTTCTGAGCTATCGAGTGTCGCGATCATCGATCTCGGAGCGAATGCCAGCGATGTGCTGATTCTCGAGCGGGGAGAGCCCGTGTTCGCGCGCACGGTGTCCACGGGTACAGGGGGACTGCCAGAGGCCGCTGGTCCACTCGCTCGAGACATCACGCTGAGCGTGGCGGCCCATCGTGCGCAGGGGGGAACTGCGCCCGAGCACGTGTACCTCTGCGGAGGGGGCGCGTTCGCGAGCGGGGCAGAGTCATTTCTGTCAGGAGCTCTCAATCTGCCGGTGCACGTGATGCCCGCTCCCAGCTTGGATCTCACCAGCCTCGGTCCAAATGAAGTTGCTGGCTTTCTGCGCTACGGGAAGGCTGTGGCCCTCGCGCTGTCGCTTGCGGGAAGAGGGTCCGGCCTCAACTTGCGCCGCGGGCCGCTGGTATTCGAACGCGGCTTTGCCTGGGTCCGAGAACGCATTCCAGTGCTCGCGGGCCTGCTCTCCGTGATCGCCGTAAGTTTCATGTTCAGCGCGTGGGCACGCTTTCATGTCGTCTCTGCTGAGAGGCGCTCGCTTGAAGGGGCTCTTGCCTCGGTGACGCAGGAGGTTCTCGGATCACGGGCCTCGACCGCCGGTGATGCGCAGGAGCTTCTCGCCAAAGAAGCGGCACTCACCGACGAGGACCCGATGCCCCACGCCGACGCCTTCGACATCATGGTTCGTCTCTCCGACGCGGTTCCGCCGTCGATGAAGCACGATATCGAGGAGCTCAGCGTGCAAAAGGGGCACATTCTCGTGCGCGGCGTCGTCGGGTCGATTCCCGATGCTCAGTCCATCCAAGCGACCCTAGCCGAGGACCGGTGCCTGTCCGACGTCAAACTCAAGAGCACGACTCAGGCCGTGGGCAGCGATCGGCAGAAGTACTTGCTGGAATTCGAACTGAAGTGTCCGGAGGATGTCAAGCCCGCTTCGAAGAAGAAAGGCGAGCCGGCGTCTGCTGGCAGCGCACTCACCAGCTCGTCAGGAGGGAAGTGACATGGGACGACCTCTTCTCGTGATGAACGTTCGAGAGCGGCGAGTCGTCGCGGTCATGGGATTCATTTTCGGCTGTGTTTGCGTACTCGCCATCCCGATCGCGCTCGACGCGTCGGTCCGGGCTCGCGCGCAGGACAACGACGAGCTGCGACAGGCGCTCACCGAGGTTCAGGATGCACGCATTCGCGTTCGCGAGCGCCAAGCCAAAAAGGATGCGATCATCCAACGGTACGCGAAGAAGGCGCCATCGCTAGCCGGCTATCTGGAACAGATGGCGCGGCAGCAGAAGCTCGAAGTGACGGATTCCACGCCTCTCCCGGACGTGCCACATGGCAAGCGCTATGTGGAACACGGGACGAATATTCATTTGAAGAAGACGGGTATGTTGGCCTTGGTGCGGTTTTTGGAGTCGCTCGAGAAAAGCGGCTATCCAATCGCTATCTCACGCCTCGAAATTCGAAAGCGCAGCGGAGAGAACGATGCCTTTGACGTCGAGTGTGGGGTCGCGTCGTACGAACGCACGGAGCCGCAGGCCGTGGTCAGCCCGGCAGGGAGTGTGATGCCGTGAAGGACCGAATTCATCGATTGCTCCGCCACGCCGGCCTAGTGGCCTTTCCCCTCGCCTATCTCGCCTGTCTCGTCATTTTTGCGTCGCTGACGTTTCCTTTTCGTCTCTTGCGAGACCGAATCGTCGCCACGTTCAACGCTCAACAGCGGGCCAGCGGCGGTCAGTACGAGCTCCAGGTGGAAGAGTTCGGCGGCTACTGGCTAAGCGGCGTGCGCATGAAGGGCATTCGCCTGATGTCGGCATCGTCCGAACCAGGCAAGTCGGCGCAGACACTGGAGATCGACGACCTGACCGTGCGGTATGGGCTGCTGCCTGCGATTCTCGGTTCCCGCGAAATCGCGTTCGACATGCTGGCGTTCGGCGGCGAGGCAACGGGCACTTATGCGACTCAGGGCAAGGACGTGTCGATGGATGTGTCTCTCGACGCCATCGAGATTGGACGCGTCACCCCGCTCGTCGACGTCGTTGGCGTTCCGCTCAAGGGCAAACTCAGCGGTTCGGTGCATTTCCTTCTGCCCGACGGAGCGACATCCAAGGGAGCTGGGACGGTGTCGATAACCGTGAAGGACGTGAGCGTCGGTGATGGCAAAGCGAAGCTCAAGGGCGCGCTCGCATTGCCCACAATCGAGGTTGGCCCCGTTTCGTTTCTGGCCGAGGCGAAAGGGGGTGTGCTGAGGGTCAACAAGCTCCTAGCGGGAGGGAGAGATCTGGAGCTCCAGGGCGACGGTCGCGTTCTGCTCCGCGACGCGGTCGCGGACGCCATCTGCGATGTCCAAATTCGGTTCAAAGTCAACGACACGTATCGCTCGAAAAATGATATCACGACGAGCCTCTTCGGAGCGCCCGGTTCCAGCGTTCCGCCACTCTTCGAACTCGCGGATCCGAGGATTAAACAGTCGAAGCGCGCGGATGGGTTCTACGCGTGGACGATGCGCGGTGCGCTCAATCGAGCGGAATTCGTGCCCGCCGCAGGCGGGGCGGGCAAGATGTAAATAGGGTGGAGAGACGCTGCGCGCGCTGAACGTCTACTGGCCGTCGCGCCGGACGAATGTGACGCTCGCCGTCTTTGCGCGTTCACGAAGTCGCGCGAGAGCGGGTTCGCGCTCCTGGCCGCGCGCTGCTGGAACGAATGGCGTCTCGACTGGGTGTTGCGCGTCTGATGACACGGTCTCACGAGAAGGTGGGGCGCCGGGCACCGGGGGGGCGCTGTCGACGACTGCGGGAGGTGCAGTGGGGCGACCGGATGACGGGGGTATCGAGGGGCGTGACCCCGAGGACGTGATTGGCCGACGCGCATCGCGCACGGCGGTCGCACGGTCCACGAACGCCTTCGAGCGAGTGTCGAGACGCGTGAAGCGGAGCGTGAGTTCGCCCTGACCATCGTGGGCGTCCTCGCGGTATCCGATGGCGCGTCCCTCCCCACGCAAAACAATCGCGCCGGTCGACAGCAAGACTTCGAAGCGCAGAACAACGCCCTGGGGCTTTGGGGGCGCGCCGATCAAGCCAACCGTCGTTCGCGACAGTGTGTCGAGTTCTCGGTCGAGAAGCTCTTCCTCGGTGGCGTAGGGCCGGACCACACGAACGGCGACGGGGGCGCTGGGGTCTTCGCTCACGAACCGAATGTACGCCTGCATCGCGGCGCTTGGCGAGGCGGCCTCACCGTGGTACGCGCCGACGCGGTAGGATGATGCGCTCCAAGCGGGTACTCATCGTGGGAGCTGGAGCCCGCGAGCACGCGCTCGGTGCAGCTCTGGCGGCGAGCGGTCACAGTGTCGTGACGGCACCGGGCAATGCAGGCACGTCGCTCGTGGGCCGAAACGAGCCCGTTCGTGCGGACGATACGGGTGGTCTCGTCGAACTCGCGGAGCGAGAGCAGGTGCATCTCGTCGTCGTGGGTCCGGAGGCACCTCTGGCCCTGGGCCTGGTCGACGCTCTCGGCGCCCGTGGAATCCTGGCGTTTGGTCCGACGCGCGCGGCGGCACGCCTGGAGACGTCGAAGTCCTTCATGAAGCACTTCTGCAGCCGCCACGGCATCCCCACCGCGCCGTATGCGGTGTTTGACGACCCTGATCAGGCTGAGCGCCATGTTCGTGCATGCGGCCCACTCGTCGTCAAGGCTGATGGTCTGGCTTCGGGCAAGGGCGTGTTCGTTGCCGAGACCATCGAGGAAGCCTGTTTGGCTATCGACCGAATCATGCGAAGACGTGAGTTCGGGGAGGCCGGCGAGGCGGTCGTTCTGGAGGAGCGCCTGGACGGAGAGGAAGCGAGCTTCCACGTCGTGTCGGACGGTTCCCGCGCCTTTGCACTTGCATCCGCGCAGGATCACAAGAGGCTGTTCGACGGCGATCGAGGGCCGAACACGGGCGGGATGGGAGCGTATGCGCCGGCGAGTGTCGTCACGGCCGAAATTCGTGAAATCGTTCTACGCGACATCGTCCGGCCGACGTTGGTCGGCATGGAGAGAGACGGAACTCCCTTTCGCGGCGCATTGTTCGTCGGCCTGATGATCAAGGACGGAAGACCGAGCGTTCTCGAGTATAACGTGCGCTTCGGGGATCCCGAAGCCGTCGTCATCGCACCATTGTACGAAGGAGACTGGTACGACTTGCTTGCAGGTGCGGCGCGAGGCGACATCTCAGGAGTTCACGGGCGCAACTCGGCCGACTCGGCGTTCGCGGTAGTGATGGCCGCCTCTGGGTATCCTGCCCGACCTCGCTTGGGCGATCCGATTTCTGGACTGGATGCCCCCCTGCCGCGGAACGTGTTCGTTCGCCACGCCGGGACCCTGGCCGGAGCCGACGGGGCTGTGCGCACCAACGGGGGTCGCGTGCTGACGGTGGGTGCGACCGGCCCAACCCTCGAACTGGCGGCACGGGTCGTCTATAACGCGGTCGACACGATTCACTGGGAGGGCGAGCAACATCGAACCGACATCGGGTGGCGCGTTCTTGCGCCAGGGAGATCATAATGGCGGACATTGCCCCGCTCTTTTCGCTTCGCTACGACATCGCTCGCTTGCCGGGAGGGTTGGGGGAGATCGTCGCTCCGCCCTACGACGTAATTTCGCCCGCGCAGCGAAGTGAGCTCGCGGCGCGACATCCTCAGAACGTGGTTCGCCTGGAGTTGCCTGAGGGTGACGAGGCGACAAAATATGAGCAAGCCGGGGAGCTGTTTCGGCAATGGTGCGCCGCAGGCGTGCTCGTCCGAGACAAGGTGGCCGCGTTTTATCGATACGACCAGACCTTTGCTGGCCCCGGACGCCCGGGCGGCCCAGTGTTCAAGCGACGCGGCTTCTTCGGACTCGTGCGTCTCGTGCCGTTCTCCGCTGGCGTAGTTCTCCCGCACGAGCGCACGTTGTCCGGTCCCAAGGAGGAGCGATTGAAGCTTTTGCGCGCGACCGCGGCCGACGTCAGTCCAGGGTTCATGCTCTATCGCGACCCGCAGCACGACGTGGATGGCGCTCTCGAGAACGCCGAACCGATCTGCGAATTTTTGACCCCGGACGGTGTTGGTCATTCGCTCGCGAAGGTCAGTCGCCCCGACGTCCTCGCGCGAGTCGTCGAAGAGCTCCGCATGCGAACTCTGCTCATCGCGGATGGGCATCATCGCTATGAAACGGCGCTCCAGTACGCTCGCGAGGTGTCGGCCGCGCATCCTGGAACGACGGACCTCGCCGAGCATCGGTTCTTTTTGACCTATCTCGTCAATGGCGACGATCCGGGCCTCGTTGTCTTTCCGACGCATCGCCACGTGCACTCGGTCCCGTCTTTCTCTTTCGATCGAATGATCGCGCTCGCAGCCGATTCATTCGTCGTGAGCCCGCTGCCCCCTGCGGCCGAAGCCGAGGTGCTTCTCACAGCGCTTGCTCGCGCCGCAGGTCGTGGTCCGAGCGTGGTAGCGGCTTCCGGGGACGGACGCTCCTCGCTTTTGACGCTTCGCGGCGACATCGACTTGAGTGCTCACCCTACGTTGGCGGCGCAGCCAGCCGTGCTACGCAGGACGGATGTCACGATGCTCCACGCGGGTGTCCTGGAGCACATTCTCGGCATCACGCAGGCGGCCCAAGCCGCGAAGACCAACGTGTGGTACCGACAGGATGTCGCGGTCGCGCTCGCTGAACTTCGCTCGGGCAAGGGTCATGTTCTCTTCTTGATGAACCCAACAACGGTTGCGCAGGTGAGGGACGTGGCCGAATCGGGCGAGGTGATGCCTCAGAAGAGCACCTTCTTCTATCCCAAGGTGCCCACGGGACTGTTGCTCCACACGCTCGATCCGAGTCGGATGACCTGGGGCGGGTGAAACTGTCGTCCGCTTTGCGTCGTAGGGATGCGCCTTCGAGCCCGATGCAGGTGGCGCATGAAAAGTGCCATGCTTAGGATGCGTGAGACAAAGTACGCAAGCAACGCCCCGGACATCGGCAAGCGGATCGCCGCGAAACGCCGGATTCCAGCGGCGCATCAGTGTTGAAGGAGATCGCCCGAACGTCGCAGCGGTTTCCCACGTGGACCAGTCGTGAGAGGTGGCAAGCCAATGTCGGAGAAAAAGCAATCCCCTGCACGCCAGGAGGAAGACGCCATTCAGTTCGGCGATGAACTTCCGGTTCTACCGATCCGCAACGCCGTCCTCTTTCCTGGGGCCGTGGCCCCTTTCGACGTGGGACGCGAGAAATCCGTTGCTCTCGTTGAGGATGTCGACAATCTGTCGGCGCCGGTCATTGCGATCTTCGCGCAGCGCGATCCTTCGACGGACGATCCCGGTAAGGACGACCTGCACCCGGTGGGGTGTGCTGCAAGGGTTCTCAAGGCGCTGAAGCACAGCTCGGGCAACTACTCGCTCATCTTGCAGGGACTGACCCGAATTCGGTTGGACGACATCACGCAGAGCACGCCGTACGTCAAGGCGAGGGTGGGGCGACTCGTCGAGCAGAGCGCGACCGATGACGAGGCTGAGGCGCTCAGCATGAGCCTCCGAGACATCGCCAAGCAAGTCATTCAGCTCATGCCGGAGCTTCCGCGCGAGGCGGGCTCGCTGATCGATTCCATTCAGGCCCCTGGGGCCCTCGCGGACCTCGTGGCGGGAAACCTCGACGCTCCGGTTGACGAGAAGGCGGGTCTGCTCGAGACGGTCGACGTCAAGGATCGAATCAGGAAGGTTCTGAAGCTTCTGACGCGTCAGCTTGAGATCCTCAAGATGCGCGAGCGCATCAACTCCCAAATCAAAGAGGAGATGGGAAAAAACCAGCGCGAATACGTATTGCGACAGCAGCTCAAGGCCATCAAGGAGGAGCTGGGCGAAGACGAGGGAGATCAGGGAGACCTCGATGGTCTCGAGGAGAAGATCGCCAAGGCATCGCTGCCTCAGGAGGCCGAACAGGTTGCAAAGAAGCAGCTCAAGCGCCTGCGGAACATGCAGGTCGGCAGTGCCGAGTACACCGTCGTCAGGACCTACCTGGACTGGATCCTCGACCTGCCGTGGCACACGCAGACGCCGGACAACATGGACATCGCGGCTGTACGCAAGGTCCTCGACGAAGACCACTACGGCCTCGAGAAAGTCAAGAAACGGATCCTCGAGTACCTTGCGGTCCGAAAGCTCAAGAAGGACAAGAAGGGACCAATTCTCTGCCTGATAGGTCCCCCGGGCGTCGGGAAGACATCGCTCGGTCGGAGCATCTCGCGGGCACTGGGCCGCAAGTTCGTACGTATTTCCCTAGGTGGAGTTCACGACGAGGCGGCGATCCGTGGTCACCGACGCACGTACGTCGGCGCGCTTCCGGGACAGATTATACAGGGCATGAAAAAAGCGGGGACGATCAACCCGGTATTCATGATGGATGAAGTCGACAAGATCGGTCATGACTTCCGCGGCGACCCGGCCGCTGCGCTTCTCGAAGTGCTCGACCCCGAACAGAACAATACGTTCGCGGACCACTACCTCGAAGTGCCCTATGACCTTTCCAATGTGATGTTCATTGCGACGGCCAACGTCGCCGACACCATCCCCGCACCGCTGCGCGATCGAATGGAGACACTCGAGATACCGGGATACACCCGACGCGAAAAGCTGGCAATTGCGAGACGCCACCTCATTCCGAAGCAGCTCGAAGAGCACGGCATCACCAAAGAACAGCTCGATATTACCGACAAGGCGGTGGACCTCGTCATCGATTACTACACGCGCGAAGCCGGCGTTCGAACCCTCGAGCGCCAGGCGGCAAGCATCATTCGTGGCGTGGCCGTTAAGATCGCCGAGGGCGATACGACTCCGCGCAAGGTCGACGATGAGGACCAAGTCCGTGACTTCCTGGGACCGCAGAAGTTCACGAGCGAGGTCGCAGAGCGCACGGAGGAGGCGGGTGTGGCGACCGGACTCGCGTGGACCAGTGTGGGCGGCGAGATTCTGTTCATCGAGGCGACACGCATGTTCGGGACCGGCAAGCTCCAGCTCACGGGGCAGCTCGGCGACGTCATGAAGGAATCGGCTCAGGCGGCGCTCTCGTACGTTCGAACGAACGCCGAGAGATACGGAATCCCCAAGGATTTCTTCGAGAAGAGCGACATTCACATCCATATTCCCGCAGGTGGGATGCCAAAGGATGGACCGAGCGCGGGAGTGACGCTGTTTACGGCGCTCGTGTCGATGTTGACGGGAATTCGAGTGAGGCACGATGTCGCCATGACCGGTGAGATCACACTGCGAGGACGGGTGCTCCCAATCGGTGGTCTCAAAGAGAAGGTTCTTGCGGCGCATCGTGCGGGCATCAAGCGCGTGCTCGTTCCGGAGAGGAACAAGGCCGACCTCGACGAGGTTCCGGCCGAGGTCAAGGGCGACTTGGAGTTCGTGTTCGTCAGCAAGATGGATCAGGTGCTCGAGGCGACGCTCGAGGAAATGCCGAAGCCCAAGGCGGATGACAAGGCTGCGCAGGCAGCGCCGGTGTCGAACTGAAGCGTTGAAGACGGCGTCCGATGGCTGCGGAAGGCAGCGCACCCAAGAGAACGCGCACGCGCTTTGCGCCTTCCCCTACAGGGGATCTCCATCTCGGTGGCGCGTGGACAGCGCTGGCCTCGTGGGTCATGGCCAGGCGCCAGGGGGGGTCGAGCGTACTCCGTGTCGAGGATCTCGATTTGCCCCGCGTCGTGGATGGGTCTGAGGCGTCGATTGAAGTCGACCTGCGCTGGCTCGGTCTCGAATGGGATGGGGAGCCACTTCGGCAGAGCGCGCGGACCGAGCACTACGAACGAGCGCTCGCCAGGCTCGCGGAAAAGGGCCTTGTGTACCCTTGCGATTGCTCCCGCGCAGAGATCGGCCGCATTGCCAGCGCACCGCATCCTGGTGAGGAGGTCGTGTACCCCGGTTCGTGTCGCGACCGCGATCCGGGTCGGCCAATGAGGCGACTGCCTGCCCTGCGTGCGCGTGTTCCCGACGAAGAGATCTCTTTCGAAGACGGTGTCGCGGGTCCTGTTGCGCAGAACATTGCTCGCGAGGTTGGCGATTTCGTGCTGAGGCGAGCCGACGGCGTGTTCGCGTATCAGCTCGCTGTGGTAGTTGACGATCTTGATATGTGCGTCAGTGATGTCGTAAGGGGTATGGATCTCTTGGGTTCGACTCCCCGACAGATCTGGCTGGCCCGCTCGCTCGATGGTCAGCCTCCACGTTACACGCACGTCCCTCTCGTGGTCGCCCCGGACGGGTCGCGACTCGAGAAGCGGAGTCGGGGCACGGCGGTGCGCGAGCTGCGTCGCGCCGGCGTTCCCGCGTCGCGAGTGATTGGCGAGCTGGCGTACGGACTGGGCCTCATGTCGACGAACTCGCCCACGGCGCCCGCAGATGTCGCAAGGGCCTGCGCTGGGGTCGACATCGCCTGGAGGCGCGACCCGTGGCGAATTCCGGAATCTCTCGCCGGGGTTGGCAAGGCTCCTCGCTGACTGCGGCCTACAGATCGACGAGTTCGACCTCGCCAAAAGGAGTCCCGAGGAACCGATCGGCTACTTCGCGAAACGAGCGCGTGACGTCCGTCGCGATGAGGTGAACCCCGCCCCCTTCCCGTGTGGGGCGTCGGTCGAGAGACCGATCGAGAAGGAATGCACTAACGTCGGCAGCGGTGGCGAGGGCGCTGTCGACCACGGTGACGTGCGGGCCAATGCGGTTTCTGACCTCATCTTCGATGACGGACCGAAGGAGGGGATAGTGGGTGCACCCGAGCAGGACGACGTCGACGCCGGCCAGGGCGAGTGGCTCGATGTAACGCCTGACGACGAGCCTCGGAACTTCGCCTTCCGTCCATCCCTCTTCCGCCAGCGGGACGAGCAGTGGTGCTGGGTGACCCACGCAGTCAGCCCGAGTCGAGCATTGTGCGATCGCGCGCGGATAGGCCCCGGACGCAATCGTCCCCGCGGTGGCCAATACGCCGACTCGCCCGGTGCGCGTCGCCGCCACCGCGGCTCGAGCGCCTGGTTCGATGACCGCCAAGACGGGGATGTCGAGCTCCACGCGCAGCCGTTCCGGAGCCACCGCACTCGCCGTGTTGCATGCAACGACGAGGGCCTTCACTCCACGCGCCACCAGGTGTTTCGCGCACGACAGCGCGTACTTGATGACGGTTGCAGAGCCCTTTGTCCCGTAGGGGACGCGAGCCGTGTCACCCAGATAGACGATTTGCTCAGCGGGAAGCGCGTCGCGCAAAGCGCGAACGACGGTCAGACCGCCGAGCCCGGAATCGAAGACTCCCAGTGGGGCATCGCGATCGACGGTTCGCGGCGCTGCGAGGATCATCCGCTCGCTCGCGCTTGATCCGCCGTGCGTACCACGAGTTCAAGAACAGCCATCCTGATAGCAACGCCCGCCTCGACCTGCTCGAGAATCACGCTTTGGGGGCCATCCGCAACGCGCGGGTCAATTTCCACACCGCGGTTGATCGGTCCTGGATGCATGACGATTGCGTCCGGCTTGGCCTTGGCAAGCACGTGTGCATTCAGTCCGAACGTTCGCGCGTACTCACGCGTGCTGGCGATCATGGCACCCCGTAGGCGCTCGTTTTGGATGCGCAGCATCATGACGACATCTGCCCCGGCGACGGCGTCGACGAGTCGAGGGTACGCGCGCGCTGTCGGGCCGAGCGACTCAACGGACGCTGGCATGAGGGTCCGCGGTCCGCAAAGACGGACATCAGAGCCAAGCGCCCCGAGAAGGAGCGCGTTCGAGCGTGCAACGCGCGAATGAAGGATGTCGCCGCAGATCGCGACGGTCAGACCGTCGAAGGTCTTACCGTGGCGCCGAATCGTCAGCGCATCGAGAAGTGCCTGCGTGGGATGTTCGTGCGAACCATCGCCGCCGTTGACGATCGAAGTGTGCGCGTGCGCTGCCACGAAGGCAGGAGCCCCCGAAGACGGATGTCTGATGACGATCGCGTCGGCGCGAAGAGCCTCGAGGTTCTTGACAGTGTCAAGGAGCGTCTCGCCCTTCGTCACGCTGGACGTCTGCGGGCTGACATTGACCACGTCACCGCCCAGTCGTTGGCCTGCAACCTCGAAGGATGTCCGCGTACGCGTCGACGACTCGAAGAACAGGTTGATGACCGTTCGTCCGTGAAGCGGGCGCGCGTGCTTTCCCTCGTCGCGTGGCATGGCAAACCAGGCGTCTGCGCGGTCGAGGACTTCGAGAATGTCTTCGCGCGACAGGTGCGCGATGCCGAGCAGATGACGATGGCTCCACATGGATAGCAGGCGTGACGCGGAACTTTCGGCGACGCAAGAGGTCCGCGTCAAACTAATTCAGGTCTCGCTTGTCTTTCGGCGGAGTTCTGTTCTCGAAGATGTCTTCCAAGCCCCCCGGAATGACGCTTAGTGGAGGCCGTGACCTCGTGTCGCTTCGTCCGCTCGCACCGCCTCGGCGACGCAGGCCAGCAGGAGCCGATCCCGATTTCCGACGGAGGACTGCGAGGCGAATGCTCAGCCACAGGCGGCGCGCGCGTGACGGATTTCCGCTAAGGCAGTAGCCAGCCAGCACTCCGCCCAGCGGAGCGATGGCCCCTTCAGGGATGCCCTCGGGGTACATGAAGTTGAGCCCACACAAGGCGATCGTGAGCCACGCGAAGTTCTTCGCTTGCATTGGCAGAACAAAGAAGAGGCGCACTCTTTGCTGAGCAAACTCATTGGCCCAGGCGATCGAGAGCGCGGCGATCACCGCCGCCGGACCGTGCACGTAGCCCGGATGAAAACGGATTTGCTGCCCAAAGCCAACGCCCACCAGACGATCGATCGCGACGGCGGACAGATTTCCAAGGGCGGCTGCGAGGACCGTGAACCGAATGAAGCGACGGGACCCCCAACGCGCTTCGAGAGGAGCGCCAAGGAAGTATAGGGCGAGGACCGCGAAAAGAAGGACGCTCCACCGTCCAAGTGGCGCGGCGAGCAACTCCGCACTGATCAGTCGCCACGGCTGAGCGAGGGCGCGGTTCATCTGGCACGCAAGCACGTCCAAGAGCGCCTCGGAGGCGTTGGGCGAACCCGCCGTGACCAATCCTAGGACCGTGGTGAGGGTGAGCAGGGACCAGAGCGCAGGTCCCGGTGCGGGAAGGGCGACGCGAGTCGCGTCCGGTTGCCTCATGAGTGAGAATCGAGCTTAGCCCGTGCGGTTGTCCCGCGCGAGGAGCGACACGGATTGGAGCTACTCGGCGGAAACGTCCGCGACTGCGCCGAGGCTTGCGTCCAACCCACCGACCGCGTCGGCAGGAGCATCCACGAAAGCGTCGGGGATTGTGTTGACCGAGGCATCCGTGGCCAAACCGCCGTCCGTCGTGGCGTCGTCTTCATCCGCGTCTGGACCAACTTCAACGGGGCCATCGCCTGCGGCTTCCGCGACGTCGTTGCCGTCGACGGTCGCGTCATGGCCCCCGTCTGCGCCTTGGGCGTCATCGACCGTCGCATCCCCTGAGGCACCCGCGTCCTCGGCGCCGTCTGCGGTCGCGTCGCTCTCAACTTCTCCGTCGAGTCCGCCATCGGCGGGAGCGTTGCACACGGTCAGCGGGCAACAGGACGCAAGCGAAGGCACGCCCGGAACTTGCGTCGCGTTGCAGGTAGATACCCACGTCGCGGACGCCGCTGTGCTGCTCAGCGCCGCTAGGCAATCTCCGAAATTGACGTCGGGGCGAGCGCACTCCTCAAGCGAAGGAGAGGCGTTGTTCGTGATCGCGTCGTATGCCAACTTGTCAAACGCAAACAGGGAGGCAGAGTACGTGTACGTCCCCGCTTCGTTCGTGGGCAGGTTGGCGATGACCGCGTCCGCGAAGCAATCGTAAAGGCCGGCCCACGGGCCTGTCGTGACCCCTGCATCGGCGATCGACGGTAGCGAGACCGCATTCGAGCACATCTGCTCCTCGTCGATTTGTTGGCACGCCGACGTCGCGGTGGCTTCGGCGGTGACTCCCGCATCCACGATGGGATTTGGCCATACGAAGACTGCGTACTTGTACACCTGGTCGAGGCCTTCGCCGCACCCATGTCCGGCTGTTACGCTCGATGCCCGGAACACCAAGCCAGTGATGGGCGTATAGGCGGACCCCGCTCCCGTGCTCGGACAACCGCATAGACAACCGGCCGCTGCCGCCGCGATCACCCCGAGCGCCGGTCGCAATCGCCCCGCCCGGCAGCCGGAGGTGGTGTTCGTCTCGCGTTCTGTCGACCCCGTCATCATCGCGACTTTCCCGTGATGCGCTCAATCGTCCGCGTCGTCATCGTGCCGTCTTGAACTTCCCTGTCGCCAAGCAACGCCTTGTGCAAATCGATGTTTGTCCTGATTCCCGATACGATGAATTCGTCGAGCGCACGGCGCATAAGGGCGATCGCTTTCGGGCGCGTCGGCGCGTGGACGATGAGCTTGGCGAGCATCGAATCGTACGCCGAAGGGACTCGCCATCCACCGAAGACTCCAGAATCGACGCGAACATTTGTTCCTCCGGGCGGACCCCATTCGGTGATGACCCCCGGCCAGGGCGCGAACGTCTTGGGATCTTCCGCGTTGATGCGGCATTCGATCGCGTGCCCATCCATCGGAAATGGACTCGTGCTCGGGAGCTCCAGCGCTTCGCCGGCGGCGGATCGTATTTGCAGGACGACGAGATCGAGACCCGTCACCATCTCCGTGACGGGGTGTTCGACCTGGAGGCGAGTGTTCATTTCGAGGAAGTAGAGCTCGTGGTGCTCGTCCATCAGAAACTCGAGAGTTCCGAGCGACGAATATCCTGTCTCGCGGAGGGCGCGCGCTATCACCGAGGCCATCTCTCGCCGCTTGTCGTCCGACAGGGCGACGCTCGGAGCTTCTTCGATGACCTTCTGATGACGCCGTTGCAGCGAGCACTCCCGCTCCCCGAGGGTCCACACTCCGCCGTGGTGGTCGGCAAGCGCCTGAAACTCGATGTGGCGCGGACGCTCGACGTACCGCTCGCAAAAGATGTCCGGATTCTTGAACCCCGATTCCGCCTCTCTTCGGGCCGAGGCAAAGGCGTCGGGAATCTCCGTCTCGCTCCGCACGACCCGCATGCCGCGCCCGCCGCCTCCGCCGCTTGCCTTGAGAATCACGGGGTAGCCGATGCGTGCGGCCTCCTGTTTCGCGTGGTCGGCGCTCTCGAGGACTCCGCTGCCCGGAAGAAGAGGCAGTCCGAATCTGTCCGCGTTGTGACGGGCGCGGACCTTGTCCCCCCACGCGCGCATTGCGTCGGGCGACGGCCCGATGAACGTGATGTTGCACTTCGCACAGATGCGGGCAAACTCAGCGTTCTCGGAGAGGAATCCGTATCCGGGATGGATCGCATCGGCAGCCGTGATTTCGGCTGCACTGATGATGGCAGGAACATTCAGATAGCTCTTGGCGGCCGCTGCGGGACCGATGCAGACAGCCTCGTCTGCGAAGCGCACGTGCGCCGCGCGCGCATCGGCCTCGGAGTGCACGGCAACGGTTCGAATGCCGAGTTCGCGGCACGCTCGCGTGACACGAACCGCAATTTCGCCGCGATTTGCGATGAGTATCTTCTTGAACATGCCGCGCGCGGGCTACGCCTTCTTGATGCGAAAGAGCTTCTGCCCGTACTCGATGCTCTTCCCATTCTGGGCAAAGATCTCGACGACCGTGCCTGCGCACTCCGCCTCGATCTCGTTCATCAGTTTCATCGCCTCGATGATGCACAGGGTCTGGCCGGTGCGTACGACCGAGCCGACCTCGACGAACGGAGGTGCTTCGGGCGACGGAGCCCGAAAGAAACTGCCGACGAACGGACTCGTCACATCGACGGTATCCTCGTCGATGACCTTGGCCGTTGCAGTGGGCGCTTCGGACGCGCCTGTTGCAGGCGGCATGATGGAGTGCGCAACAGGCGAGGGGAACGGCGGAACGAGGAGCGAAGTCGTTGCACCTCCTCGCACTCGTGAGATGCGCACGCGAACGCCTTCTGCTTCGTGTTCGAACTCCGCGATGTCTTTCTCGGAGAGAAGGTCGAACAGGGCTCGTAGCTGTTCCAGATCCAGGCTCATGATCGGGGATATGGCACGGTCCTTGGCTCGCGAGGCGAGCAATGGTCGAGCGACATTTCGGTGCGCACCTTAGGCCGGTTAGCGTCAGCTGGGAAGCCTCCGCGAGCCGTGCACGCAGCTACGCATGCGAAGCATGTCGCACGAGCGAGACCAGGCCCTCGAGGGCAAGCTCGTAGCTCGACCCTCCAAAGCCCGCGACTCGGGCGACGCAGGCGCGGGCCGCATACGATCTTCGGCGGAAGGCTTCGCGTGCGTCGGGATTCGACAGGTGGACCTCAACGCATGGTGGCGCGCCGGAACGCAATGCGTCGAGGATTGCGATCGAAGTGTGAGTGTACGCGCCAGGATTGAGAATCAGGCCCGCAAAACCATCGTCGGAGGCGGATCCGATCCAGTCGACGATCGTGCCTTCGTGATTGGTCTGACGCACGTCGATCTCGACCTCGAGTTCGCGCGCCTTGCGCTCGAGTCGGGCGTGGATCTCCGTGAGTGTGAGCGTGCCGTAGACCTCTGGCTCACGCACTCCGAGACGCTGAAGGTTCGGGCCTGAAATGCAGAGGATACGCATCGAGTCAACGCAGTTCGGCGATGAGGCGCGCAGCTGCGGATCGCATCAGAAACCGTGCTTTGCCCATGTTGCCATCTGGCTGAAGCGCCAAGGCCAAGAAGTAGGAGTCGCCAAGCGTTCTGATCAGCGTGACGAGCTTTTCCGTACCGATCGATACTTCGTTGGCTTTGCCTGCCTCGAGCGATTCAGCAGCGCGCTTGATCGAGCCGAGCACGACGCCGAACTCTATTCCAATCGTCGTGATGTCAAACTGCGCCCCCTCGCGCGCATACGATTCGACCGCGATCCCCTCGGAGTCCATGATGAGGCCGGCCACACCGCCTTCGGTCCTGTCGACGATCTGCTGCAGCGTGCTTTCGAACATGTCCCTCTCTGTCCAAGCTAGCACCATTGTAAAGGGAGGATACGACCGAAGCGGCACTCAGGTTAGGTGTGTGCGACCATCTCCTGCGTGCGCGTGAGCCGGCGACGAGACGAGGGGGGCGCTTCGCGGCCCCCCTCGAGCTCCCCCAGCTCCTCCATCGACATGGGGCGCTTCGCGGCCCCCCTCGAGCTCCCCCAGCTCCTCCATCGACATGGGGCGCTTCGCGGCCCCCCTCGAGCTCCCCCTCCCGCATCGCTACGGGTCTCGACATCAGGCCTTGGCGTGGCCATCTTGACGGCAAGATGAGCGACGACAACTCCAATCCGCTGAAAGACGTTCGAGATGGGGTGGGACTGCTGTTTCGTGCGGCCAAGTGGGCGGTGAACAAGCTGCCGACGGACAGCGTGGAGGACGTCGTTCGAACGAGCGCACGCGAAGTGGGACGCGCCGTGCGGAACGTGGCCACGAAGATCGAGCGTGAAGTGCTCGGGAATAAGACCACGGCGAAGCCCGACACTCGTCCTTCTGACCATCCGGACGATCCCGAATCCGGTCCGAAGCCGCGCGTCTGAGCAGTCCCTTGGGTTGGTGTGCTTCACTCGCACCCTGCGCGCGGGTGTTCTAACGCCCAGCTCTCGAACGAGCGCGCCAACGCATCGGTCACGAGGTCGGACGCGAGCGCTCCGCCTTTCGCGTTCAGATGAATTCCATCTCCCTGGGTCAGTCGACGATGCTCCCAGCGAGTCATGGCTCCGTCACCTCCCATCGCAGTCCGGAAGTCGAAGAATGCGCTCCTGGTCTTCTCCGCTGCGGACCGAAGATCGGATGCCACGTGTAAGAGCCACGTCGGGCTCTTCAATGCTCCGCCCGCGCCCCAATCGGGAGGACTCATGATGAGTACGCTTACGTTGGGGATGAGTCGTCGGAAACGTTCGACAACACGGGCCATGCAGGTGACGAGATCGAGGCCAGACGGCCCCCAAGGGTTCGTTCCGAGATGGAAGACGACGAGATCGTACGGACGGTGACTGAGAATGGCGCGGTCGAGGTCTTCGCTCTCGCGCAGCAGACACGAACAGGTGAGAGAGCCCACACCCAGGCCATCCACTTGAATGCCGGGCCGTTCGCGTTCGAGCACCGCCCCGAGCAAGCGGATTGGTTTGGCCGACCGCGTGACAACTTTCAGTTTGTGAGGTCCGTCTGGGACGTTCACACGCACAAAGTTGAAGTGGGGGGGGCCGGCCTCGTCCGTGTCCACGGCGACTTTCGATTCTCCGTCGATAAGAACATCGAACGAGCCGCCCAGCGGCTGCGCCAGATAGAAGACTTCAAACCGACTCGCCCGGGCGCCCACCTGCGAGCGTTCCGGCGCTGTGGCTACCCACGTCGTCGCCCCAGGCTGATGACTCTCCGCCGCGATGAGTCCTATTCCGTACCAAGGGTCGAACGTCGGCGTTGGATGGGTGGAGACCGTGTAGGCAACCCACGCGTCTGTTTGAACTCCGAACGCCACGTCCTGGTGCTGGTACCAGGGCCACGCGCGAGCGAGTGCGTGGAAGCCATGACCGCTATCGCCGAGAATCGATTGAAGCGTCCGGCGCATCTGGCCGCTGATGACATCCATCGTGCCGTTGGAGTCGCCGTAGACCGCGATGCGGACGGGAGTCGACCTGCGGCCACGAAGCAGCAGTGCCAAGGTCTCGAAGAATTGTCCGAGGGCGTCATCGGGGGCGTCGATGTCGACCACTGGCGGTTGGGCGTCTGGGGAAATGCGCGGCGGGAACTCGAAGCGGAGCGGTGCGCACGCCTTGCTGTCGGTGGCTGCCTCGGCCGCCGATGAATCTGGCGCTTCCACCGAGGCGTCTGGGCTCGCGTCCTGAGATCCGCGAGACCTCGAAGCGCCGTCCCCGCGGCGGCAGCCGAACAGGCTGAGAATCGCACAGACCAAGGGGAGAAGTCGACCGACGTCCACGCTCGGGAGTCTTCGCCGAATGAGATACTCTTCCAAACGTTATGGCGAGGCAAAACGCCGGACGGGCTCGTACGCTACGCTACCACCATGCGTACGTTCAGTTCGCACGCGCCGATGATCGTGGTCGTCTCGACATTCCACGCTGCGATCGCATCCGCTCAGCCCAATCTGCCGCCGCCACCTCCTCCGCCGCTCGAAGAACGTCCGCCCGTCGAGCCGTCCCCACCACCTCCACGGCGCGGGGCAGCGCCGGATTCCACACTGCGCTCGCCTCCACCTCAACCTCCGTCACCTCCGCCATCGTCCGCAGCGCCACGACACGCGACGCCCCCGCCCGCTCCTGTCCACGTTGTCCACGCTCGGGCGAGAGTGGAGCTTCCGCCGGAAGAGCCAAGACGGCGGGTCATTGCCATCTCGTGGAGTCCGGTCGCTCTCGCCTGGGGGCGCCTAGGGCTCGAAGGCGAGTTCGAGGTGGCGCGGCACCACGCGATCGTCGGGGCCGTCAACGCGCTCGTGTTTGAGGCGGATCGCGGTGGGTCCGGGACGATGATGTCCGCGGGTTTCGGGTTCGCCAGTGGGGCCTCGAGCAGTCTGGGTCTGGAGATTGGCTATCACTACTGGTTCGATGCGCGTCGCGCTCTCTCGGGAGTATTCCTCGGTCCGTCGCTCTTGCTGGGAATGACCGACCAGGCCACCGCCGGCGACGGCGCCGGTTGGCAGGGCTATTGGGGCGGAGCGCTCGACGTAGGTTGGCAGGAGGTCTTCCCCGTCGGGCTGACCGTGGCGGCCGGTGGCGGGCTCGCCGTCGCTCACATGGCGGACGCTGCGGCGCCCTATCCGCGACTCGTCGCGCGCGCGGGATGGGCGTTCTAGGGCGAGCGAGCCCCGGGACGGTTTCCCTGGGTTCGGGCACACCATGGCAGTTCTCGCCGGCGGCCTTCGCCGTTTCGTGCAAGATTCCCTCGCGTGTTCCTGCCCGTCCGTGACTATCTGCCAAGCCGCTCGGTTCCCGTCGTCAACTACGCGCTCATTGTCGCCAACGTCGTTGCGTTCTATGTCCTGGCGTCGTCCGCCGTCGATGGAGGTGACGGCTCGGGCGTCTTGGGTGGAACATGGGCGTTCGTGCCGGGGAGCGTCTTCATCAATCCGCTGGCCGCCTTGGTCACGGTGTTCACGAGCATGTTCATGCACGCCAACCTCCAGCACCTCGGAGGGAACATGCTCTTTCTCTGGATCTTTGGCGACAACGTCGAGGACGCCATAGGGCATTTTCGATATCTCGCGTTCTACCTGGCAGGCGGCGTATGCGCCGCGGTAGCACAAGCCATTCCCGACCCGACGTCGATGATCCCCATGGTGGGCGCGTCCGGTGCCATTTCCGCCGTGCTCGCGGCGTACATGTTCCTCTATCCGCGCTCGCAGATCGCGGTCTTTCACATGTTCATCCCTCTGTGGTTCTTCTGGGGTCCGTTCTTCTATTTTCCGGCGTGGCTCGTCATCGGTTCATACTTTCTCGTCAATCTCGGCGATGCACTCGTGACCAATGTCCAGGGTGGCGTCGCGTTCATGGCCCACGTCGGAGGGTTCCTCGGCGGTGCACTGCTTCTCAAGAGCTTCATGGCCGGTCGCGAGCGAATGGACGAGTACGCGCGTTGGCAGCAATGGGTGAGGCGACGGCAGCGCCATGATGGCTGGACATGAGCGAAGGGAGATATCTCACTCCTCTCCGCCCAGCCACGTGACGGGAACGTGGTTGAGCCACGTCGTCTGCCTTCGCGCGAAGAGGCGAGTCGCACGGACAATGGCTGTCTCCAAGTCGGCGCGCGCAAGCTCGCCCACCAACATCGCGCGCACCTCTGCGTATCCGATGCTTCGCATCGCACGGGCCTCGTCGAAGCCTCTCTCCCGTAGCGATTGGACTTCCTCGATCCATCCGGACTCGAGCCATCGAGCGGCCCGAGAGCGCATTCGTTGCGTCAGCACTTCGCGGTCGCATGCGAGACCAAAGATCTGAGCCTTGTGCCTTTCCGTGGCAAATCCGTGTTCCCTCTGCCAGTCGCTCATGGGCCTCGACGTAAGTTCGTAGACCTCGAGCGCTCGACTGACGCGAATGAAGTCATTCGGGTGCAGCCGCTCTGCGCTCGCCGGATCCACGACGCGCAGGCGATCGTGGAGGGCGGCGCGCCCCTCGCTATCGGCCAATCGACGGAAGCGCTCGCGCATCTCCGCGCTGCCGGCCGGCGCGTCCGCCAGTCCGAAGAGAAGGGCCTTGATCCACAAGAAGGTTCCCCCGCACACGATGGGAACGCGCCCTCGCGCACGGATGTCCTCGACAGCCCCAGCCGCGAGCGCTGCCCATCCTGCTGCGTCGATGGGCTCGAGCGGATCCATCGAGCTTACGAAGTGGTGCGGAGCCCTGCTGAGTTCCTCTGCACTTGGTTTGCCCGAGCCGATATCGAACTGGCGATACACCTGAATGCTATCGGCACTGACGACCTCGCCGCCGAGAAGCTCGGACAGCCTTACCGCGAGAGCGGTCTTGCCGCTGGCTGTCGGCCCGACAATCGTGAGCAGACAGTCGGGCTGCCACGCAGCAAGCACCCGCTCAACGACCGACGCGTCGCTCGAGATCATCGAATCCTATGCGAGTCACCACGGGGCGGCCGTGAGGACAGTGTCCACGAAAGTCAACGTCGTCGAGGGCGCGCAGGAGCGCGACGGCCTCTTCCCTTGAAAGTCTGTCGCCCGCGCGAACGCTTCCATGGCAAGCCATCGTCGCGAGGACCATGTCGACCGCGTCGCCAAACGGTCGTTTGGCCGTTCGTCCGAGCTCGGCGACCAGGTCCCGCACGATGCGGTCAGGTGTCGCGCGCGCGAGCAGCGCGGGAACGGCGTGTACGGCTACCGCGCTCGCCCCGACAGCGCGCAGCTCGATGCCGAGCAGCGCGACATTGTCGGCTTGTTCCTCCAGGGTCGCGACTTCCGCGGAAGACAGCGCAACGACCTCGGGCAGGAGCAGTCGCTGCACCGGAATGGTGTGCGAGGCGCGCGCCCGAAGAAGGCGATCGAACGTCACGCGCTCGGCGGCTGCGTGCTGGTCGAGGACATAGAGGCCGTCGGGGCCGCAGCACACGAGGAATGTGGCTCGCACTTGGGCCAGAAACTCGAGCGACGCGAAGAACCCGGGAGCCTGGAACAAAGTCGGCGAGTCCGATAGCCCGACCGGTCGTTCCGGAGGATCTGAGCGAGCCGGTGGGCGGGGCAGGGGTTCGGCCAGCGTGTCCGGCACGTCGGCGCCGCTGCTCGGAAATGCTTTCCACGTCTCGACCGGGTGCGAGAGATTGGGAGACGGCGAGCGCTGTCTCGCCTCCAGCGGGAGCGCGCGTGACGCCTGGGGCGCTCCAAACGCCTGGGACAGTCCGACGCGCAGCTCGCGCGTAGTCGCTTCGAAGACGGCGCGCGCATCGGCGAAGCGCACCTCGGCTTTCTGCGGGTGCACGTTGACGTCGACCTGGTCCGCGGGAACCTCTATGTACACGACGCCGACAGGGTACCGACCCGGTTCGAGCACGGAGCCATAGGCTTGCGCCACGGCTCGCGCCAACGCGCGATCCCGGATGGGTCGGCCATTGACGAGAAGGTACAAGCCCGTGGCGCCCGCGCGCGCGCGTTGCGGCGGACTGAGATGGGCCTCGATGCGAAGGGGCCCGCGTTCGCCGCGGAGCGGTGCCAGCGCCTCTCCGTAGAAGGCCTGAGCGGCTCGCTCGCCGCGGTCGCGCACCCGTAGCCACTCTTTGGCGTGTTTCCCTTCGCGGCTCAGAAAGAAACTCACGTCGGGTCGCGACAATGCCGCAATGAGAAGTGCGTCCGTCACGTGGGCCGTCTCGGTCCCGATCGACTTCAGGAACTTGCGCCGCGCGGGCACGTTGAAGAAGAGTTCGCGAACTTCGACCGTCGTGCCCGGACTCGTGCCCACTGGGCGCGTCGTGAGCGGCCCTCCTCCCTCGACGAGCACCTCCGTGCCTTCGGTCGCTTCCGGCATGCGTGTGACGACACGCAGCCTGGCCACCGAGGCAATGCTTGGCAGGGCCTCGCCGCGGAACCCGTAGGTTTGCAGTCGAAACAAATCCTCTTTCGATTGGAGCTTGCTCGTCGCGTGCCGCTCGATCGCCAGCTGCGCGTCGTCGGCATCCATGCCTGAGCCATCGTCGCTGACGCGTACGAGCTCGACGCCTCCTTGCACGAGGTCCACGTGGATGCGGGTGGCGCCAGCATCCAAGGCATTCTCGACGAGCTCCTTGACGATGCTCGCCGGTCGCTCGACCACCTCTCCCGCCGCGATCTGATTGGCGAGATCGCTCGGTAATCGCCGAATTTGGCCCATCCTGGCGCTCGTCGGAAGGCATCCCCAGGCGTCTCACGCCGCGCCGGGAGGTACCGTTCCTAACGCATCCTCTGCCTTCGATAGGCGCGTCCGATCTGGAAGGCACCGAACGCGGCGACCAGTGCGCCCGCGACGACGAGTGCCGTCGATCCGCCGACGAACAGCAGTTCGAAGCGGCCGCTGGCTCCAGCGACCACCGCGATGAGGCCAAAGAGTAGGTTCCAGACGCCAGAGACCATGTGCTTGCTGAGAGCAGTGTATCACCGCTTACGCCCAGAAGGCTCGGCTCACGCGGGCCCGGCAGGACGGGAGGCGCGCGAGGCACTTTCCCCGAGATCACGCTAGAACGGAAGAAAGCGACCATGAAATTACCGCCGGGCGGTCTCGAACACGTTCGCGCCGTGCTCTCAGCCTATATGTCGCGCCAAGGGCTGCGATCGACCGACCAGCGCGCGCTGATCGTCGAGACGTTTTTGCAGGCCAACAGTCACGTGAGCATCGAGGAGCTTCTCGCTCAGGTGCGCGCGAAAGAGCCCCGTGTTGGGTACGCCACGGTCTATCGAACGCTCAAGCTCCTCACCGAATGCGGAGTCGCGAGCGAGCGGCGGTTCGGGGATGGTCTCGCTCGCTACGAGCTTGCGGACGGTGTGAGCCACCACGACCATTTGATTTGCCTTCAATGCTCCGAAATCACCGAGTTCTCGGAGCCTCGAATCGAAGAGCTGCAGGACGCCGTCGCTCGGCGATATGGATTCGAACTGAAGTCGCATAAGCACGAGCTGTATGGCCTGTGCCGCAGGTGCTTGCGGGCTGGGCCTCCGCGAGGCGGGAAGGGGTAGGAGCCGATCGAGTCACAGCGGGTGGACGAGCTAGAGTCGCTGGAGTGGCATCGTCAGGTGTCATCCAGTATCCCGACTGAGCGTGCTGAGCCACCTCCACTCAAGTCTTCTCCGGCCAGTGGTGCTTCGGGTATTTCCTCATGAGCTCCTTGCGTATTGCCGGATAGTGGCGCTGCCAAAACCCCGCCAAGTCGGTTGTCACCTGAACGGCCCGGCGATTTGGGGCGAGAAGCTCGAGGACAAGCGGAGTCCCTCGGCCGATGCGCGGCCCGTCGGACATACCGAAGAAGTCTTGAATGCGCGACGCGATGCTCGGCGGTCGGCCGGACTCATACCGAATCATGACCGATCGGCCTGCAGCCAATGTTGCTCGCTCGGGGGCCAAGCGGTCGAGCGCTGCGGCACTCACGCCTGAGGCTTTCTGAAGGGCGTCGAGCAGCCCTGCGGCTCGGACCTCGTCGAAGCTCGTTCGTCCCTCGCATAGTCGCGCGAGCGTCCCATTGACGATCTCGTCCGTCGGGGCACACACGGTCGGTTCCACCGACGCTGCAAACCGCACGCGCGCGAGCCACCGCTCAAGGACATCGGGCGCGGCGAATGCGTTCGGTCCTGCCGCCAGGGCGGCTTCACGCAGCACGCGTGTCGCCTCGTCAGGCTGGGCGTCGTCTTGCTCCGACGTGTAGAGCACAAGATGATCCCACATGACGACCGCGCGCGCTTCCACGCGTTCGGCCTGCGCATTCCAAACGACCTGCCGCTCCTCCTTCACTCCGTCTGCATTCACGTCGATGAGCCACTCGGGCTCGATCGCACTCGCCATTCGCACGACGACGCCGCCCCGGGTGCCGCCCGGTCGCTCTTCGGCGTCGATCGCGACCATCCACTCGGCGTGGCGCACCGCGCTCATCTCGGACAGCTCGGCGAGTCCGCCAGATGCCAGCGCCAGCTGCCTGCCTCCAGGTCGGACTCGCCGGGCCACGCGATCGGGATAGGCGGCCAGCAGCGCCGCCCCGAGCGATGTCTGCGCATTGTCTTCGCAGGCTCCGCCAAGCCCGCGCTGACAGCTCCGTTCGAGCTGCGCTGCGGCCTTCCTCACCGCGTTCGTCGCTCCTGCATCGACCGCCGCCAAGCGCATGGCACTCGCGGAGAAGCCCCGAGCCTCGACCTCGCGAAACAGGTCGATGACGGCTTCCACGTCCGAACGTTCGGCGGCAACGTCTCCCGCGCGCGCGTCCCCGAAGCGCGCTTTGCTCGTCAGGCGAATGTTGCCCTCGGAGAGGATGGCGGCGGCGAGGCACGCGTCGTCGACGACCCCTCGGCGTTCGCCTTCGAGACACAGTCGAGCGAGCCGTGGGTGCAGCGCGAAACGGAGCATGTCGCGCCCGGTGCTCGTGAGCTTGCTCTCCGCGTCCGTCGCTCCGAGGCGACGAAGAAGCTGGTCGGCCGCCCGCACGCTCGCGTCGGGCGGCGGCTCGAGCCACTCGACATCCAGTGCCGAGAGAGCGGACAGCATGAGTCGTGTCTGGGCCAGGTCGGCGCGCAGGATCTCGGGGACGTCGAATTTCGGTCGCGACTCCAAGTCGGCCCGCGTGTAGAGGCGCAGGCATCGACCCTCCCTCGTGCGACCCGCGCGGCCCGCACGCTGCGCCGCCGAAGCCTGGCTGACCTTCTCGACGCGAAGCCTCGGCAATCCCGACCACGGAGCCTGCGACGCGACCCGGGCGAGCCCGGAGTCGATGACCGCGACGACCCCATCGATCGTTATGGAGGATTCGGCGACGTTGGTCGACAGGATGACCTTGCGCTGCGCTTGAGGGCGGACGGCTGCGTCCTGCTCCTCGGACGAGAGATCGCCGTGAAGCACGACGACGCGCAGCCCAGCTTCGGCGGCGAGCTTCTCGCAAGTGGTCGCTGCCTGTCTGATTTCGCTCGCCCCTGGCAGAAAGACCAAGATGTCTCCATCGAGACCGTCGAGGACGAGGCGGCGAATCGCCGACGCAACTTGCGAGGACAAAGCGCGGTCGTCGGGGCTCGGGAGATGTTCGAGCGCCACGTCGAAGCGCCGGCCGACCGTGCGAACGACCGGAGCTCCCAGGAATGCTGCCAGGGGACCCGTGGCGAGCGTCGCGCTCATCGCCACAATGCGCAGGTCCGGTCGTTCTCTCCTGCGCATGCGCGCGGCAAGGGCGAGGGCGACGTCGCCGCGCATGTGCCGCTCGTGCACCTCGTCGAAGACAATGGCGCCAACTCCCTCCAGCCGGGGCGACGTGAGGAGCTTGCGCTCGAGGACGCCTTCGGTCACGAAGCGAATTCGAGTGCGCTCGCTCGAGACGTCCTCGAAGTGGACGCTGTAGCCCACCGACTCGCCGACGCGCTCGCCGAGCTCCTCGGCGACCCGCCTGGCACCGAGACGCGCGGCCAGTCGGCGCGGCTCCACGACGACGATCTGTCCACGTTCGGCGAAGCCGGCGTCGAGCAGAGCCCTCGGCACGCGGGTCGTCTTTCCGGCACCCGGGGGGGCGTCGATCACGAGCGTCGGCGTTTCGCGGAGTGATCCGACGATCTCGGGGAGGGATGGGTCGATGGGCAGAGGGAGCATGCGGGACGCAGTGTGGCTCATCTCGAGGCCTGACACTTGCCAGGCGCCCGCGCGGACTGCGATAAGCGAAGCACAGCATGCGCGCCCACGACAACGTGCCGCTCGATTCCTGGACGTCGCTGCGCGTCGGCGGTCCGGCTGCGCGCGTCGTGGAAGTCGACCGCGAAGACGATGTCCCCGGTGTGGTCCGTGACGCCCGAGACGGTGGCGCCGGGTTCGTCGTGCTCGGAGACGGCACGAATGTAGTCGTCGGAGACGATGGGTTGCCCGGTGTCGTTCTGCGTGCCGACATTCGCGGCGTCGACGTGCGGCGGGAAGGCGATCGCGCCTTCGTGGACGTCGGCGCGGGCGAGACGTGGGACGCATTCGTCGAGCGGGCCGTCGACGAGAAGTGGTGCGGTGTCGAGAGCTTGAGCGGGATTCCAGGACGCGTCGGCGCCACGCCGATCCAGAACGTCGGCGCGTACGGTTGGGAGGTCGGAGAAACGATTGCATCGGTTCGCGCGTTCGATCGCGAAGACCAGACGTTCGTCGATCTCCCTCGCGACGCGTGCCAGTTCGGCTATCGATTCAGCATTTTCAAATCGGCCGACCGGTTCGTCGTCACGCGCGTCACGTTCGTGTTCGATGTCGGCGCTCCGCCCGTCGTAAGGTACGCGGAACTCGCCCGAGCGCTGTCGGTTGTTCCCGGCGCGCACGCGCCGCTCGCTGAGATTCGCAGCGCCGTCGTCGCGCTTCGGCGGGCCAAGGGCATGGTCCTCGACCCGTCCGATCCCGACACCGTCAGCGCAGGGTCCTTCTTCGTGAATCCTGTCGTCGACGAGTCGACGCTCGCCCGTGTCGCGGCGCGTGCGGGCGATTCGCCTCCGAGCTTTCCGGTCGGTGCCGGGCGTCACAAGGTGGCCGCGGCGTGGCTCGTCGAGCGCGCTGGGTTCGCCAAAGGATGGCGCAAGGGTCGCGTGGGCGTGTCCCGCAAACATAGTCTGGCTATCGTGAACCTGGGGGGGGCCTCGGCAAGCGAGCTTCTCGCTGTTGCCCGGCACATCCGAGATGGAGTGCGCACTCGCTTTGGAGTCGAGTTAGAACCGGAGCCGGTGCTGCTCGGGTGTGCGTGGAACGCGCCGTGAATACCGCACGCTGGGATAGGATGCCCGCGTGATGCGTGTGCTTCGACCCCTCGTCGTATTGGTGATGTTCGCGTCCGGGGGATGCCGCGGGTGCCGCGAGAACCATCCGTACGTTCCCTACGCGATCGACGTCGATGCGATGACGCAGCGCCAGCTCGACGGGTCGGCACCGCCTGCCTCAGGGGTCGCAGACGCGGCGGCCGATCACTTCGCGGCAAGGACGGCGACGCTGGCTCCTCCGGGCCTTGGGCAGTGGACGCTCGACGGCGTTACGTTGATCGCCCCCGCGGGCAACGTCTTCGTGGCCGGGATCCTCGGCGAGTTCGAACGCGACGGTGCGAAAGCGGCGTTTGCTGTCGTGAGGCGCGCTGCGGGCGACGACCCGGGCGGGCTCGCGTACTACCGCGTCTCGGAAGGAACCGCAGTGAACGCGGCCGTGGACGTCGTCGCACCGCCGGATCTCGTGGCACCCGAGGCGGATTGTACGTCGGCGGCGCGCTTGTTGGCGGTGGGGCCGCGCAGCGTGCTTGTGGAGCTTGGCACGCGCTGCCCGCGCGCGATGATCGGTCGCGGTTCGCGGCGATGGATCGCCGTCGTGGCGGTCAAGGGAGCGAGACCGGTGGTGCGCCTTGCCGTGGCGCTTGCGTCCGACGCTCCCGAGGTGCGTGTGGACGGCGAGGCGATCGATCTCGACGGCGATGGCGTGGAGGACGTCTCCCTGCGCGTCACGCTCGACGATGCGGCGTCGCCGTCGCGTTCCTCGCTGCCGGTGGTGGCGTCGGTGGCGTGGCTCGACCGCCCCGCGGGGCTGAGCCAGAACGTGGCCGTGACGGAGGCGTCGTTCGCGAGTCTCGCGGGTTCGGCGCTCGCGCGCGGTGGGCGTGCGAAGGACGCGTCGTCGGTGTCCGGAATCACTGCGCAGATTCGCGCCCTGTACCGTGCACTCTGCGCGGAGGGAGGGGCGCCAAAGTTGACGGCCGTCGGGGGCGCCGGGACGATATCGTGCGGCGGTGCGCGCGCGCTCGAGGAGACGGGGCTCGCCGACGTTCGTGCGTTCGCGACGATGGGGGATGGGCTTCGAGCGGCGCTGGCCCTCGACCGAGTGGGGCGCGCGCCTGCGACGAAGACAGCGGCGCGCATCGCCGAGGCGGGCACCTGGGTGCTCAAGGCGTCTCCGGTGGTCTTGGCCCGCAGCGTGCGGGCCGTGGCTGCGGTTCCAAACGTTCCCTCGGGACGAATCCCGGCGCTGGGACCTCTCGCGTTCGTGCCAAGCGGCAAGCTCATTGTCTGCACCAAAGCCGGTGCGGCCATCGTGAATCCCGAAAACGGGGACGAGGCGGCGGCCGAAGACGTCGCGGTGTGGCCGTCCGCGGTCACATCCCCGGACCTCGCCACGCGCTGGACCGATGTCGTCGACCCTTGTGATGGCTCGCCTCTGCACGCCAAGTTCACGTCGGGACCCCACGAAGACGGCGCCGACGTCGCGCTGCCGGTGCCCGCCCCGCTGGGAGCTGGTTGTTCCCTTGGACGAAAGACGGAGTTTCGCCTCGTGCCGATATCCTGGGATCCCACGGGCCTCCAAGCGCTCGTCGACGGCGTGCCCGTGCTCGTCTATGCAAATCTCACCGGAGCCTCGCCGCTCAATGCGTTCGTCGATTCGCCGGCACGGCGAGGAACGCCGCGCTCGCCGGACGGAAGTGCGCTGGTGGTGGCCACGGGATCGGGACTCGTCGTGCGGGCGGGAGGGCGTGATCGGGTGTTTCGAGCGCCGGAGCTCGACGGGACCTACGAGGAGCAGCAGGACTGCACCGTCAGCAATGACCAGGTGCACGTCGCGTGCATTCAGGCGGGCAAGGTTTGGGTGGGGATCTGGCCGTTCGCTTCCGATTCCGACATGCCGCCGAGCAACCGCGGTTCGCCGACGAGTAACCGAGACATGCCGTCGAATAAACCAGGTTCGCCGTAGAGCAACCGAGACATGCCGCCGAGCAACCGAGACATGCCGCCGAGCAACCGAGAATCGCCGACGAGCAACCGAGAATCGCCGACGAGCAACCGAGAATCGCCGTCGAGCAATCGAGAATCGCCGACGAGCAATCGAGAATCGCCGACGAGCAATCGAGAATCGCCGACGAGCAACCGAGAATCGCCGTCGAACAACCGAGAATCGCCGTCGAGCAATCGAGAATCGCCGTCGAATAACCGAGAATCGCCGACGAACAACCGAGAATCGCCGTCGAGCAACCGAGAATCGCCGACGAGCAATCGCCTTTACCCGACGGCGAAACGGCCTCACCCGACGGCGAAACGGCTTTACCCGACGGCGAAACGGGCTTACCCGACGGCGAAACGGCTTTACCCGACGGCGAAACATCTTTACCCGACGGCGAAACATCTTTACCCGACGGCGAAACGGCTTTACCCGACGGCGAAACGGGCTTACCCGACGGCGAAACGGCTTTACCCGACGGCGAAACGGCTTTACCCGACGGCGAAACGGGCTTACCCGACGGCTGGACCGCTCCGCGCCGACGACCAA
>Ga0326728_10001419_pt1 | contig 84526 bp, 63 predicted proteins | sample MB3enrmetagenome_FD_207602 | JGI IMG/M metagenome (GOLD analysis project Ga0326728, IMG submission 207602) | Lab enriched peat soil microbial communities from McLean, Ithaca, NY, United States - MB31MN | ecosystem: Environmental > Terrestrial > Soil > Wetlands > Peat | place: USA: New York...
AGGGAAATTGTTCTTTGGGCGCGTGAGCGCCGCGCGATATTTCCAACCTTCTCCGAGGGGAGAAGGTGGACCGCGACGGGCGTCCTCATCAGCCGTCGCGGGCCGGATGAGGGGTTACTTCCGCGCCGTCCATGACCAATGGCCTGCCACGCACACTGCTTAACCCATCGGCTGAACCGGGTACCGCAGACATCGGCTACTTGGTAGCCCAGGAGTAGTAGGGAAGAGGCGGACGACGGTCAGTCCTCCCCCGCGGCTTTTTCGAAAATCCAACCCCCTACCGCGTCTGCGCCGAATCAAAGAGCCGCTGAGGAGGGCACCATACGCGCACCTCATCGCTACCCCGACCCAACCTCCGCGGTACCCGGTTTGAACGGCGCAAAGTCTGCGCTACCCCGCTCCTACGGGACTGTACGTCCGGCACATCAACACCGAAGGAGAACGCCAACTTCGCGCCGAAACCGAAGTCGCGCTGGCCCCCCGGCTGGAACAAGTGCTCGTACCCGCCGTAAGCTTTCGTAACGCTCGCCTGGAGGTCTATGGCCGCTCGGTTCCCAGTGAAAAGGTGGGGGGCGATCTGGGCCCATGGCGAGGGGTACGTCAATTCAAACGCTCGTCGTGGCAATCCGCTAGCGACGGTTGGGGGTCAGCGGCATCGTGAGCCCCGGTTTCTGAACGGATGTCTTTTCATCGCAGGATGGGGCGAGTGGCTTCACGACCATCGCCGAATCCATCCGCGGCGCCGGCGCTTGTCGGATCGTAAAGTTCATGCTCGGATTGGGTAATATCCGCAGCAGCGGAACCGAGCACAAGTTTTGTTGCGGAGGAATTTGTGGCGGCAGCGCGTATCGTATTTTGGGAATGACGGCATCCGCTGTCTGAGGTGCCTGTACAATGAAAGGATTGGTTCTTATCCCCAAACCCCGCTGCTCCACCCTCAGACCAGAAGGCCCACCCGTGTTGAAATAAAATTGGGGCCGCACATTTTCGGTTTGGACCTTTTCTGGCTCCGGATTCTGCCCGACCGCCTGAGGAGCAGCGACGAAGAGAATTAAAGTGCCCCAAAACGTCAAATGGGGAAGAGTGCTGAAGGCCGAAGGCTTGGGCATGCTCACCTCCGCAGGTTCATGGGATACATGGTAACTTGCGTTATTTGAGGATCAATGGGTCAGTAAGGTTGCTCATACTCTGAAGGAACGCGGGGTGCCGAAAGTCTCCCGCGAGAGTAACGCGGACCTCCATGTTGGAGGTTCGCAGCTCTTCATGTGAAAAACCCAGATCACAACGATGGGAACCAACCTCGGAATTGATAGCGCGAACCCAATGAAGAGCTTTGACGCACCCGAACCGGCGCCCAGAAACCGACAGAAAGTCAGCCGGTTTTCGAACGACCAGAGCATCCGGCATCTCCCGACCTCACCGCGATGGCCCGCCCAGGCGCTTTTAGGCCCGTCCGCGGCTCTTCATGTGAAAAACCCCAGATGATAACGATGGGCCCCCCCTCGGAATTGATAGCGCGAACCTAACGAAGAGCCGCAGACCCCAACGGCGGGGGTCCGCGCTACGCTTCCTGTGCGAGATCCCATCAAGGGAAGTGCAAGCGATGCGGCCCGCGGCATGGTTCAGGGTTGCACATAAATGGGGCTGGAGAACACCTCGGGATCATACTGTTTTCCGTATTTATTGAGGTGGGCCGTGACCAGCTCACCCGACTCCTGCAATTGAATGCTGCCCAGCGACGTGGCGCCTTCGCCTACCGTGACTCGCCGGGAAAGTTCATCGAGGGTCTTGGGCGGGCAATGCTCTTCCCAAAAATTCAACCGATACCGCCCCGGGGGGACCTGGCGTATCGAGACTTCGCCCCGCGCGTCGGAAACGGCGAAGTAAGGCGTGTCCACGACCACGACAACGGCGCTCATCTGGGGATGGATGTTGCAAAAGATGTAACAGATCCCCGCGCGGTCGAAGTGGACTGTGCGAGTTGATCCCGCTTCGTAAAGGCCCAGATCAAAACGCTTGCCGTTAAATAGAGAAAAGACATTGTGAAAGAACGGGTCGCGGTTGGGGAAATCCACCTGCGAGCCTACTTCCACAGCCAGGACGTGAGGTTCGAAGGTCTTGTTTCTCTGGATGAGCCGGGGGGGCGGGGATTCATCATGGGCGCCCGGGCTAGTCGCCGCCTGGCCGGTGAGCGGCGTGAGCCAACACACCACGCCCGCCTCGCAATGGGCGCGTGCCGCGCCGTTGGCCGCCGCCACGCTAACCTGCCCGGTAACCTGGGCCGCCCGCGCACGAGGCGCGGGGCTTGTCCACAAAAGCAAAGCCGCCAGAAAGCCAACCGTCCCTTTTCCAGAACTCATCAGAACAACACCCCCATACTGAGATTGAGAATACCGGCGGTGTTGGTGCTGTTGGTGGTTTGCAGCGTGTCCAAAATCCGGTATTCCAGGGCGAAAAGCAGATTACTCCGCGGCCGGAAGATGACATTGAACATGGTGTTCTGGTTCTTGGCGAGGGAAGTGTACCCATAGCTTGACGGCTCGTAAAAATAGCGAAGGTCGCGGGCGAAGGGGTTATCCTGCCCATAGGCCGCGTTGAACTCGATCGCCTGAGTGGCTTTGAATTTCAGTTGGGTCCACCCTCCCACGGTATTTAGTCCGATCAGCTCCGAAGTGGGATTGGATTCCGGGCCATCAAAAAGGACGCTGCGGCCCTCGGCAGCCCCCAGACCTCCCAAGGCGCGCCCACGGTAAAACTCACCCGACAAGGCAAAACGGTTTCCCAGAGGAGCATTCCAATCGGCCGTGCCCGCCCAGGCATCTATCGTCCGGCCCGCCCCGTAATCCTGGCGGCTATAATACCCGCCGATCCCTAAAGTCAGCGCGTGGTCTCCTGCCCCGTGCGTCCACGCCATCCGCGAGCCCACCGCGGGTTTGCGCGATTGCTCTCCGCCACTGGGCGTCCGATAAAACTGTGAGGACGGCCCCTCACCCGACAGGGGATCGAGAACCCCCGCTTGCAATAGCAAACGGTCGGCTTCCGAAACGTTCAATCGATGCTCCACCCGGACCTGCGGAGTCCAGGTCCAAAGATTGCCCGCATCGGAGAATTCGGGGTATCCCAAAGAGGCAAAGGAAGTAGGAGAAAGTGGCGAGAAGAAAGGAGCGTCCTGCCCTCCCACCAGGGAAGTTTGGGTCCAATCCATGCGCATCGTCGCGGTGCGGAGGCGCACCAGATTGTCGGTGACGCCGTTCGAGGTGTTGGAGAACCCTCCCATAAAGTCCAGGCTCACGTTGGCGCTGGCTTGCGCCCCCGCCAGCTCGGGACCGTAAACTTCCAAACCTATTTCCGATTGCCGCAAGGTGGCGCCCACACTTCCGCTGGTGGCTACGGTACCCGGCGGCAAAGCCAGATTCGGGATGTCCAGATTATCCACGCTGCCGCGGTTCCCGAAAAGATTCAGAAGGGCAATGCCGCTCAGTTTGACCCTGTACTTGGATGCGCTTTCAACCTTCGTCTGGTGCTGCTCGTCAACCTTGGCTTGCAATAACTGCTGGTCCTCCTCCAGGCGGCTCAGGCGTGCCTCGGTCGGCGTTTCCGCCCCAGCCGCCGGGCGCGAGGGCGATTCCGGCGTGGCGACCTGCGGCTCGGGAGCGCCTGATGGGGTTTTCTCTCCCGCACCGGCGCTCAGGCTCGTCGATGACAGCTTCTCGAGCGCCCCCTGCAACTCCGTGCGGAGCTCGCTCGTCTCCTGGCGGGAACGGGAGACCTCAGCGCGCAATTCCTGAATCGTCGCGTTGAGCTCTTTGACTTCTCCCGCTAGAGTTTGCACCGAATCTTCCAGCGTGCTGCCCTGGGCGGGGGGCGGTGGCGAAGGGGAGACCTGCGCGCCCGCAGAAAGACTGGTGAGCAACAACCACGATACGGTTAATCCCACCGTTAATCGAAATACTCGTGTGTCTCGTCCCATTGGAACCCCCTGCAAGGTGGCACGGGTCCTCCCGCGTAATTGAGGGCGGAAATCTCCCCTCAAAGTGTTGATCAAGCCTTTCCTCCCACCGGGATCCCTGACCCGAAACCTCCGTGAATTGTGGATAAAGCGATATTCCCCACAAAAGCCTACCAAACGCCGCTGGACAGAGGGTCGACTTTTTGTCTTGCTGCGACTTTATTCATCACCTGACGGACCAAGCGGTGGCGTAAAGGCGCTTCGACGACATTTTGACCCCCTACCGGTCTGCAAGGACGGGGCTCGGCCCGCCCGCGAACCGGGTCCCACTTGAGGACAACCGGCGCGCCTTTCCCGTTCCCAGGTAAAGCGAGCAGACGCACCGTTGGCAAATCGCGTTTTTGGAAATGTCAAGTTGGCTTCGAAACTGTATGGCCGCGTCGCTATTCAGGATGTCAACGAAGGTCCCACCGCGAAGGTTGCCGAATGGGCGGTGGAAAAAACAAGGCCGGACCGCGCCATCCGACTCGATCACCGCCGATACCCAAGGGGCGTTGCAGCGTGGCGCCACGGGGGGCACTTGCCCCAGATGCGCGCGAAAGTGCAATCCGATGCGGCGCAGCTTTTCCCGGTTCTCGCGGATGAAATCTGCTTTGATCTCTTTTTGACATTCACCAATCAGCTCTTCAATTTCGCGCGCAAGTTCCTCCACCTCTAGGGCATTCAACCGAACGCTAGCCTTTGCCTCTTCCGGCGACCGCACGGAATGGTTGAATGCCTCCGACGCCATGTCGGCGGCAAGAAACGAGACAGAATTCAGCTTCAACTCCTGTGCCGCCCGCACCGTAGCCCGCAGATGGCGAAAGTTATGGTATTGAATGGTCGAACGCCCATGAATCGGCATGGAAGCACGGTGATCCCGAAGGGCGAGAATCCCGCGCTCCAACCGCCGGTAAGCATCCGGCACACCGCGAATGCGGTCATGGATCTCGGCGGGCCCATCGATAGAAACGATGACGTCGTCCATTTCTTCAGCCACCTGCGCGGCGTGCCGTTCAAGAGTTAAACCGGCGGTAAGGAGGGTCGTCCGTATTCCCTCGCGGCGCAGCATGCGAGTCAAAGCCGGTAAATCGGAATGCATCAAAGGCTCGCCGCCGGAAAAAACCACCCATCGCACCCTGAGTTCGCGCAGGCTGGCCAGATGTGGCTCCAAATCCGCGGCCGTGATTTCGCGGACCTGCCGAATCCTCCAAATGTCGCACATCACGCATCGGCAATTGCAGCGGCTGTGGGGCAGGATCACCAGGATAGGAAGCTCACGAATGACGTGAGCCGCCGCAGCGGTCCCGGCAATGGCTTGCGCTTCCAACACTGTGGCGCTCATGCCGCTACCCTCTCCAGCACCACGACAACGTGATCCGCCAAAGCCCGAAAGCCGGGACATCGGCCGAGGAATGGATCGATCCTGGCGGCAAATCTAAACAAGCTGGGAAATCGCCCCGCCCAAGGCTCCAAGTACGATGGTGGTACCGCAACGCCGGTGCCCTTCCAACTCACCAAGCGAAAGTGCGGTGCGAAATCCTGGCGAAGCGAGCCGACGGATGGATAGCGAACAAAAATACTGTGCCCGGGCGCTATGTTCGCCACCACGTCCTTGCCACGGAGCCGCCGGAAAGCTATCCTGATATTGCCCCGCAGGATATACCAGACCATTTCCCAAAGACATAGGCGGCCAAACAAACACAGAATCGCCCGGCCTCCAGGCTTCACCAGGCGCGCCAAGTCATGCGCCACGCACCGCAAATCCGCGACGCAATTCAAGCCGGAAAAGTTCGACAGCATGCCGTCGTGGAGACCCTCGTTTTCGAGTCGACCGACCTGCTCGATGGCCAGGATCCTGAGGTCAACGTGATCCCGATGGGGCGAGGCCTCCAGCCGCCGCCGCGCCACGGCAATCATTTCCGGTGACGCATCGCAGGCCACCACACGAATCCCCCGGGCGGCGAGGTGCAAGGCGTCGACCGCAGTCCCGCAATTGGTCTCCAAGATTCGTTGACCGGGGCGAAACAGGCGGTCCATTTCCCGCCAGACGGACTCCCGCTGCGCCCTGCCAATCAGCGAATTCGTGAAGCGGGCGTCATACTCGTCCGCGACCGCATCGAAGGGCGCGGTCCTAGGGGGCGGCGCTGGCCGGGCGATGGTCATGGATTTTCATCCCCCATGCGATTCACTTCGCCCACATTCTCAAGTGCGCTTGCGCGAAGCGCCTTGGACTGCGGTAGCAGCAGCTACCGCCTTTCTTCCCCTGCCTCTTGAGCCTTAATCGAATATACCTAGGGCAAAAGGCGGTAGCTGCTGCTACCGCAGTCCAAGGGTCACGCCTCCACTTCTTCGTTGGCCGCCTTCATACCCTCCTGCGCTTGCTCGATCCTCTGGCGCAATTCCGCCAGGAGCAGATCGTCGTCCGGAACATGCGAGTTCAACATCCGATCGAGCTCAACCTCCGCGCGCAGGAGGCGATCGACGTTCTGGTAATATCGCCGGGAATGCCGGCCGCGGATTTCGAAATCGCGGTCGGAGCCTTCCTCCCAGGTCTTTCGACTCACCACTCGGTCCTTCACCGTCTCGAAATAGGCCGTTCCCCGAATGGGATAGGCAATGGTCGTTAAGAAGATGTCGGGATTGGATACCTTGACGTGCTGGATGGTTGCTTGGATATCATCCCATTCCTCGCCCTCGTATCCCCACATCAAAAACATTCCGGTCTGGATACCCCGGGCCTTACACAGCCCCACGGCGCTTTGGACCTGCTCGACGGTCACTCCCCGGCGCATGGCGTCGAGCACCCGCTGGGAACCGCTTTCCGAGCCAATCCAGATGCGGAAGCAATTCAGTTCCGCGAGCAAATCCGCCACGCGCTCATTGATCCGGTCAGCTCGAGAAATGCATTCGAAGGGAATGGAAAGGCCGCGGCGCTTCATTTCCGCGGCAAATTGCCCCAGCCAGCCGTGATGAATCGTAAAGACGTCGTCGGCAAACCACAGCATGTCCGGGTTATAGCGCTCGAGAATCCACTCCAACTCATCGACCACGGAAGCCGCTCTACGCCTGCGATGCGTCTTGCCGTACACCTCGTGGCTGCACCAGCGGCATTCGTAGGGGCAACCCCGGGCCGTGATCATCGACACGGAGCCGGCGCCGTGATGGTGGCGCCAGGTTTCAAGATAGCGCTCGATGGAAATGGATTCGCGGCTCGGCCAGGGTTGTCCATCAATGTCGCAAATCTGCGCGCGAGGCGGGGAGCGCTCGATCCGGCCCGCATCCACGCGGAAGGCGATACCGTTGACCTGGCGGAGATCCTCATTTGATCCGTTCCGCAGGATGGGCAACAATTCCTCCAAAGTGACTTCTCCCTCGCCAATGACGACCACGTCAGCGCCCGCCGCCAGGTATTCCTCCGCGTAAGCCCCCGGTTCAGGTCCCCCGACAACCGTTTTCCAGCCCGCCTCCCTGGCCGCGCGCAGGATGCGGATAACACTTCCTCGCGTCATGAGGTTCGAGTAAACCCCCAGCACCGCAGGGCGCTCGCTGGCGAGAAGTTTTTGGAGCTCCGGCCAGGAAGAGAAAGTTGTATCGAACAACTCCACGTTAAATCCCCGCGCCCGCAAGTGCGATGCGAGATAAAGAATCCCCAGGGGCGCGTAGGGCTTCATGATCTGAAGCTCCTTGGGATCGTCCGCGAGGAAGAAACCGTGAGTTAAGAGGAGGTCCATATGCACGTCGCAATGCGGCTGCCATGGTTGTTACGGCTTGCCGTACCTTCTTGGTTCGGTCGCGCGATAAGAACCAGAAGGGTACGGCAAGCCGTACCCCTACAACCTTCCGTCGTGGCCAGAGCGAGCTACCAAGGTCCTTCGGCCCGATGAAGCGGACTGGTACTCTGGGCGATAGCAGCATAACGGTGCGGCCATTGAGGCATGTCACGGTTCCATCCGCGGCATGCAATAAAATTGTCACCGCCTAACCACCGGCGTCTACCCCCCTGCCCCCGCTATCCGCATGATGCGCGGCGGCTTTTGCCCTGCTGGCAAGTATGACGGGTTGCGACCGATGCATGGGGCGACAAGCCAAAAGCACGGGTTGGGCGTTAACCGTCGGGTTGCCGAGAGCGATGGACACCACTGGGATTACAAATCCCTTGGCGAATCATTCCTGATCTGACGGAGTGACCCGCATTATAGGTTTGGCGTCACACTTCATCAAAACACAGTGGCAGGACTAGCCCCCGCTGAAACCCGCGAACCATTGGATGGCAAACGCTGCCCCGCTTCTCCAACCTCCAAGCTGGCGGCACAATCCAACACAAAAGCGGGACCGAGCGGTTATAATCAGTTCGCCGAAAGCCGCGACGGAGAAGGCCGATGCCGAGGAAACCCGCCATTGAGAGTCTAAGAGTGCAAAACCTCTTTTCATTTGGAGAGAAGGGGGCAGAGGTGGAACTTGGGCCGCTTAACATTCTTATCGGCCCCAATGCCTCTGGAAAATCGAACCTCATCGAAACCATAGGCCTCCTTAAGGGCCTGCCAAACGATTTCGCCGAGGCGGTGGCGGGCGCGGGGGGGATCTCGGACTGTCTATGGAAAGGGGCCCCCAATCCGACGGCAACAATCGATGCCACCATTAATCTCCGGAAGGTGAAGAAATCAATTCGCTACCGGCTGAGCTTCACGGGGCGAAAAGGTAAAGTTGCGATAACGGATGAAAAAGTCACGTCAGTATCCCCAATGGAGGCCTTTCTTGCCTACCAGAAGGGGCGCCCGACGATCTATTCTAAGGGGTCAGAGTTGACCCTGTCGGATGAGGAGATCGACCCGCAGCAATCGGTGCTGTCTCAACGGAAGGATTCCAAGAATTACCCAGAGATTACTTACCTAGGCCGCCTGTTTCGTTCTTTTCGGATCTATTCTGATTGGGAGTTTGGGCCAGGCTCGACTATGCGCGACCTATATGGGGCTGAAGAAAAGAACGATTACCTTTATGAAGACGTTCACAACCTCGGCTTGATGCTGAACCGATTCTATTCGGACGCCAATATCAAACCGGATTTGTTGAAGTACCTTAGCGCCTTCTACGCCGACGCGGTCGATATCCACACCCTCCTGCAATCCGGACTTGTCGACATTCGAATAGAAGAGAAAAATAGAATCACCATTCCTGCTTCCAGGCTCTCCGACGGGACCGTGCGATGGCTCGCCCTCCTCACGATCCTCTTGCATCCATCTCCGCCTCCGGTGGTGTGTCTTGAGGAACCAGAACTTGGACTCCACCCAGACGCCCTCCGCATGTTGGCTGAGCTACTGACCCAAGCTTCGGAACGTATGCAGTTGATTGTAGCAACACATTCCGATGCGCTGGTTGACCAGTTTACCGACCGGCCCGATTCGGTCATCGTTTTCGAAAAGGACGAGGGCGTGACCAAGATGACCCGGTTCAGGAAGGAGCCCCTTACCTCGTGGCTTGAGCGTTATAGTCTCGGCCAGTTGTGGAGGACGGGGGAGATTGGGGGAAATCGCTGGTGAAAGTTCGCATTTACGTAGAAGGAGGCGGTGACGCTGGCAGTACAAAAGCTGCGTGCCGGGAGGGCTTCCGCAGTTTCTTTCAGAACCTCGGCAACCTGGGACAAAATCCGACAGTAATAGCATCGGGTGGCCGGCTGAAAGCGTTTCATAACTTCTGCGATGCCCTGGTCAGGAACACAGACGAGATGATAGTACTTCTGGTCGATGCCGAACGGCCCGTGAGGGAGGGCGTCTGGGCGCATCTTGGTGCGGTGCCGGATGAGTGGCAAAAACCCGACACCGCAACCGAGGAGCAAGCCCACTTGATGGTACAAAGCATGGAGGCTTGGTTCATCGCAGACAGGGAAGCACTGGCCAAATACTACGGCCGCGGGTTCCGCGTGAATTCCTTGCCGGCACGCCAGGACATCGAAGCCATCCCCAAAGCTAATCTTGTTCCTGCCCTCAAGCGGGCCTCCAGAGACACTACTAAAGGGGAATATCACAAGACCGCTCATGGGTATACTTTGCTAGCAGTCATCGCTCCTGCCAAAGTTAGACAGAAATCTCCGCACGCAGAACGCTTGTTTCAGACGCTTGAGGTGTTGACTCGAACGGAGCCCGAGATCTGATGGTTGCCCACCCCTTTGTGATCTCCCCCCTAGCGCACCGGGTATTTCGCGGTCGTCACCTGGCAGGCATCCTGCTGGTAACTACGGGCAGGAATTTAGGATACCAATCCACTTGGCCGGTTATGTCGCCTTGTCGTTCTTGTGACCCGAGGCTTGCCGTAGCAAGGCAAGGCAACCCTTGGCGGCAAAATTGCCAGAGCGGAGAGTCGTGCGCGAGGCCCATTAGCTCGCCCACCGTCGCGCCCACGAGAGACGAAGACACACCCTAGCCGTGGATTCAAACCAGCTCGGCCACTATGCGCTCCACTTGGTAGTGACTCATTTTGATGTGCCACGGGCGTCCCGCCCGTGAATGGGCACGGCCAAGATGGCCGTGGCACATCAAAATGAGTCACTACCCTCCACTTGAAACGCTTGCCTCACACCGACCTGGATAGTATAATAATCCAAGTGGATGGCTAGCAATACAGGAGGGAAAATGACGGTAGGAATTTTTGAGGCCAAGCAGAAGCTCTCACAACTCGTCGAACGGGCATCCAAGGGGGAAGAAATCGTTATCACACGTCGCGGAAGAGAGCAGGCGCGGTTAGTTGCCATGCCTGCGGAGCGCAGGCGGACCCTGAAGGAAATCTTCGACTCTCTACGGAGCCGCCCCCGGATAAAGCTTGGCAAAGGTGTCACGATTAAAAGCCTGATCGAGGAAGGAAGGCGGTTTTGAACTATCTGGTTCTTGATGCCTCATCGGCCATCGGTTGGATGGTGGACACACCCGCACCACGAGTGGCCCTCCGCGCCCTTCACCTTCTGCAATCGGGCACAATTGGCGTGGTGCCGGACCTCTGGTACTACGAAGTTACCAACGCCCTGATTGTGGCGGAACGCCGGGGCCGGGTATCGGCCCAGGTGGTCTCCGCGCGCATCAGCGATATCGAACGCCTCGCCGCCTTCCTGGAGCTCAGCCCTACGACCCCTTCGGCGCTTGCCGCCGCGGCCCGCCATTCCGGGTTAACCGCTTACGATGCGGCGTACTTCGAACTGGCGCTGCGGCGCAACCTGCCGCTGGCCACGCTCGACGACAAATTGCGAGCTGCCGCCCAGCGAGCTGGCATCCAACTAATCCGGTAAATCGGCGTTCTTTCTCTTACCGCAACTTGGCGGCGGTGCCGCCAGTTGGTCACGGACCTTGTCCGGGCTGCCTTGCTGGAGCCGGCAATGCCGGCCGCTGGAGTTTCTACATTTTGAGCCGCAGAGCCGCTCAGCTAAGCGGAGGCGGTTGGCCACTGCACGGTATGGCCGTTTACGGCCAAGTGGATTGTTGGTCGAGCTTTCTTCAAAAGCAATGATTGCGACTGCCCTTTTGGACGGTAGCGCAGAGTCGAGTGTCGTTTACTCGCCACCTTTACGCTTGCTCTCTTTGCAAGAAGTGCCGGAAAATAGAGTAGAATAACGATGAGGAAACGGTTATGAGCGAGCCAACAAAAACTCTTGAGGAAATGGTGCGCGAAGTCCCTTCAGAATATAGGGCGCAGCTTCGGGACTATGTCGAGTTGTTGCTGGCTCGCCATTCCATCGAGCGACCCGGCAAGCCGCAATTCGCGTGGGCGGGCGCGCTCGAAGGCTTGCGGGATCGATACACCTCCGTCGAGTTGCAGCACCGCATCGCGCGTTGGAGAAGCGACGGCGAATGAGATTGCTTGTCGATACCCACCGCTTCATCGAAGTGTTGTTGAATCAGGTCAGCGCCGGCGATGCCCGAACCTTCCTCGAAAACCGCAAGGGTCACGAACTCTATGCCTCGGATTTCGCTCTGCATTCGATCGGTCTTCTGCTGTTCCGGCACAAGCAACACCAAGTTTTCCGCCAGTTCCTGCAAGATGTAATTGACAGAGTCGGCGTCGGAATGGTGTCTCTGAGTGCGCCGGAGATGGACGCCCTCGTTGACGTAGCGGCGAAATTCAACCTGGACTTTGATGACGCCTACCAGTACAGCGCGGCCACAAGGCACGGATTGAAAATCGTGAGCTTTGACGCTGACTTCGACCGCACCACGGAAGGCCGGCTTCTTCCCACCGATGTTCTGTAATTTCCCTGCTGATAAAGCGGAGGTGCGTTCGTATTCCAGCAGGGGCGAGCCCAGCTCTGCGATGGGCGTCATCTAGTCGCACCAGAATCGCAGGGCGGCGCTCGCCCTGCGCCAGCCCACGTAAATTCTTGTTTTTTTGGCAAGAATTTCCCCGGTATGTGTAGGGCCGAACAGCGTTCGGCCGGCGATGTGCCACGGGCGTCCCGCCCGTGAAGGGACACGGCCAAGATGGCCGTGGCACATTTTGGTTGCGGCTCAAAATGTAGGAACTCCCGAGGCCGGGAATGCCCGCCGGAAGAGCGGGCGCGAGGGCGCCTCTGCTTATTCCACCGAGGCGCAGGCGAGAACCGGAAGGAGCGTCGCGTCCGAGTTGCGGCACGTCTGTTCCAATTGCTCGACCCGCATCCAGCGCTCCGCAATTCCCTGCGGGTCCGCGGAATGGCCCGCTTGCGAAGCATCGTGGAGGGCGAATTTCCAGGCTCCCGGCGCACTCCAGGACTCCACTTCGGCGTGCAAGGCGTCGTGCAACGCGCGATAAAACTCGCTGGTGTAAGCGCCCTTGAACATCATCGACAGGTCTTCGCTGTCAACCCAGTTGGTCTTCTCGCCTAATTGCTCGCGAACGCGCTCATAGAATTTGGTTCCAGGAAGCGGATAAGAAACGGAAATGCCGAGATCGTCAGGCCGTGTCTCGCGAACCAATTGGATGGTCTTTCGGATGTCGCCCCACGTTTCTCCCGGGTAACCGAACTGAAGAAAATAGCAGGCGCGGATGCCGTTCTCCCGCAGGTTTTCGCGGGCCTGTGCGGTTTGTTCAACCCGTAGTCCCTTCTGCATGGCATCAAGAATTTTCTGCGATCCGGACTCTACACCCATCCAAACTTCCACGCAGCCCGCCCGCGCCAGCGCCGCGGCTGTCTCCCTTTGCATCAGGTCCGCGCGCGACTGCATCTTGAAGGGCACTGCGGCATCGTGCCGCTCGACGTGGTCCGCCAGATCTTGCACCCATCGGCCATTGATCCCGAACAGGTCATCCGCAAACCAAAGATGGTCAACGCCAAACTCTTCCCGTAGTCCACGCATCTCCAGCGCCACGGATTCCGGCGAACGCCCGTGGAAAGAGTCCCCATAGATCGGCTTCGCGCACCAGTTGCAACGGTAGGGACATCCCCGGCTGGCGACAAGGTTAAGCGAGAAAAAGCCATGCGCCTTCTTCCAGGCGCCGCGGTATCGCTCCACGTCAATCAGATCCCGGGCCGGAGGCGGGAGCAGATCCAAATTGCGCATGAGCGGCCGCGGAGGAGTTCCGACCGGGGACCCACCGCGTGCGCCCCGGTAAGCCAGGCCAGGGATGCCCGCGATGTTCCCATCCGAACGGCGGGAGAGGGATTCCGTCAGCTCCAGCAGCGTCCCTTCCGCCTCACCCAAGAGAATGTAATCGGCGCCCCGTTCCAAGTATTCCCGGGTGTGGTCAGAAGCGTCGGATCCATTGACCACCACCTTCGAACCATAGGCTTTCGCCCGGTCGATCATTCCCCATGCGACCTGGCGCATTCGCGTCAAACACATTTTGGAAAGGAAATTGAAATTGTCTTCGTAGATCGCAACGACCTTAGGACGATGCCGCGCCAAGGCTTCCGGGAATCCCTGCTCGGGATTTTCCAGCATGCTGTCAAACAGCGCGACTGAAAACCCACTTCGCCTGAGCAGCGCTGCGGCATAGAGCGTCCCGAGCGGCGGGTAAGGCTGCATCTTTCGAACCTGCTTGCGGTCGTGGTTGAGGTGGTAGGAGTGGGTCAACAGGACGTCAACCATGATGCGTTCCTTCCCTCGAATGAACTCCCCGGGGCCTCCGCGCCGCCCTGTTCAGACCACCCCGGCGCTCACGCGCCACCCCTCCTCATCTGAGGAGGGGAGTTCGCTGGCCGAAATTCCCCTCCTGGTTCAGGAGGGGTGGCGCCATGGGTGCCGGGGGGATTATTTCGCCGGTCAGCAAACTTCCTGCATGCCATGGCGCAACGTTTGCCCCGTCAGCAAGGATCGCCGCGTGACCAGACGCTCGGTAGCGCGCGCCAACCAGAGCTCCCAGGGGAGAGAAAACTCGTTCTTCCGCAATCGCCATCGCAATGGCGCGCCCAGCGCCCGGTGCACACCTCGGCGCATCCAGGGAGCCCCGGCGACGGCTTTCCGGATCTGATTGTGGAGGAGGAAAAACTCCAGCATCCGCTTCAGACGCTTCAGTTCATGGCCTTGCAGCCAAGGCAAGTGGTTGCTCCCCAGATCGACGTTGGCCCACTCTTCGAGGGATTGCGGCTCGCGCACGCCCATTTTCCGCAATTCGGGCCAAATGGGAATTCCCGGGTAGGGAGTGAAAATGTTGGGAGAGAAACCGACGTTCGAGTGCTTCGCCGCGATATCGCTCATGATGCGGAAGGTCTGAAGGCGGTCCGCTTCCGTTTCGCCGGGATACCCCAGAATCAAATTGAAGGTCACACGGATGCCCGCCTGCTCGGACTTCCGAGCCGTCTCGTACATCTCGTCGACGCGCTGATGCTTTTTGTTCATCAAAGCCAGGACTTCCTGCGAGGCCGATTCCGTGCCGAACCCCATATGCGAAACCCCTGCGGCGCCCAGCAAACCGGCCTCGGCGTCGGTCATGCGGCATAGCAGGTCGGTCGATGCCTGGAATGTCCAACGAAACCGCAGCTTGGAGTCCACGAAGCCCCGGGCAATTTCCACGGCGCGCTTGACGTTTACCGGGAAGTTGGAGTCGAGAAAGGCTACTTCGCGCAAGCGATAACGCGCGACGAGTTCGGTGACCTCCGCCACCACCCGGCCGGCACTGTAAGCATTAAAGCGCCGGTTGTAGAAAACCTGGTCCGTGCAGTAGTTGCAGGCGTAAGGACATCCGACACTGGAAGCGTAGGGAAGTTTGCGCACCCCCGTCATCTCTTCGTAGGCATCGAAGTTTGCCAGGGCAAACGCGGGAGTGGGCAAGCGCTCCACGCTCTCCACGGGCCGTTCTGCGTTGTGAAGACCCGAGCCTCGAGACTTAAAGGAAATTCCTTTCACGGATTCAAAAGACGACCCGCTACGCAGCCGCTCGGCCGCTTCTCGTAAGGTCAATTCCCCTTGCCCGCGCACCACCGCATCCACAAAGTCTTCGCGGAGGGTTTGCGCCGGTAGCAAGCTCGGGTGCCAACCGCCGTAGATAATCGGGAGCCCGGGATCGAGATGGCGAACGAAACGCGATACGTCCACGGCCGAACGGATCATCCGGCCCGTCAGCAACGTAATGCCCATACAAAGGGCGTCTGTGATTTCCCTGGCCAGTGAACTTTTGTAGGCGGGGTCGATGGACGCATCCACGATCGCGACCTGGAATCCCGCTGCGAGAAGCGGAGTGGCCAAACTCAGCAGGCTGAGGGGCGGCCCCAGAGGTGGACCGTCATAAGGCGGATGAAAGAGCACCACTTTGTTTTTCATAGCGAGTTCGCTCCCACCGTCCGCTCGGCCTAAATCGCGTGGGAAAGGTAGTGCGGGCCTGTTTCGTAGGTCCGCGGCTTTTCCTTGCCTATAGGGGATGAGCCACGGCCCTTGCAATTAGGTCCGCACTACAATGGCTTTTCCTTTCCCTCAGGGAACCCACGAGTTCAACGTTTAGCCATTACCCCGATTGGGTCATTCACAGAATAGCCACACGGGCCGACAACGCGTGTCACGGTTCAATCCTTGATGTGCAAAAAAATTGTCACGGCTCGCGCCGCCCTAAGGGAGTGGCCGTAGGGGTAGGGCTTGCCCTACCCGGGGGGACCCCATGGGGTGCCTCTACAACATGGGCGCAGATAACCACCCCGGCGCCCAGGGCGCCACCCCTCCTGAATCAGGAGGGGAGTTCTAAAAAAACTCCCCTCCTCAGATGAGGAGGGGTGGCGCACCGAGCGCCGGGGTGGTGGTGACAGCCGGCGCAGCGCGGACCTCAGCAGCGGAGGTCTGCGCTACGGTTGCATGTTTTGTAGGGGCAAGGCTCGCCCTACCCTGTCGTTCGGCGGCAATGGACATCGAGGGGACGGCAAGCCGCCCCCCTACAACGGGGTTCCTCAATAGATCTGCCGCATCAAGTCAAACCCAATGAAGAGGCCACTGGGCGTGTCCGCGGAAGGCTCCCCCAGGAATGCGGCGCGTGTTCCAGCGCGCTGGGAGACGACGGTCCCCGGACTGTTGGAGAATCCAAATGTAAAAGCATGCCGCAAAATCCTCTTCTGGATGCCAAAGGCGTATGCCGGCCGATGAATCCCCAGTTCCGGACCATTGACCAGAGTGGGAAAGACCTCGGCGACCAGAGCCACCGTGGGGCGGATATCCAACGCGCCGCCCGCCGCCAATACGAAAGTGTTGAAGCCGGGGAGATTCGGGGGGATAGACGCCAGACTGCCGGGCTTCGAGATCAATTCCCGATCCTGGAGAGAGAGGGTCGGCACCAGGTAAAACTGGGAGCGCCGCGTGACGGTGCGGGATAAGATCAGTTCGAGATTGGGGGTGAAGTTCTTGGCGAAATCGTTCTGACCGTCCACAGAAACCCGCACCTCGGCATTCAGAGGATTCCCCGCATGCTCGTCCAAAAAGTGATAGGCAATCCCCAATTCGATGGGGCGCCCAATCAGGCTCGGTGAGCGGTAAGCACTGACCGAAAGTTTATCGGTGACTCCGAATCGCAGGCCAAAGGAGGAGATGGAAAAGTCGTCGAGCCCGGCCAGCGTGTCGCCGCCCCCGGTTCCACTGAAGGCGGGGGTATAGACGAAGCGGTGAGTGAAATTGAAGTAGAAACCGTGGCGGTCCAACTGGCGTCCCGTGGGCAAGCTGAAAAGGTAATCGTCGGCAGGCGTGTACGCTTTCACCGTGGGCTTTGCTTCTGCCCCAGGAGCCCCGTGTTCAGGCTTCTTCACCTGCCCGAGCGACTTTACAAAAGCGGCGACAGCCGTGATCTCCGCTTCCGATAGTTTTCCACCCCACGCGGGCATCGCGGTTCCAGGCTTTCCTCCCCGGATGGTTTTGACCACGGTGGCCTCCGGGAGGGCCGCCTGAACCGCGGGGTTCGTGAAGTCCGGGGTTTTCATCGCCGCGACTCCTTTTCCGTCAGCCCCGTGGCAAGGAGTGCAATTGTCGGCGAAAATCTTGGATCCCGGCTGCACGTTTGGTGGCGAGGAGTGTGCCGATTCCAAATGCGCGACCGCTACTGCCGACGACGCGGAAGGCGCATCCTTCTCCTGTATGGTCCGTTCAGCTAAATCGACCAGATAGGTTTTTCCATCCCGCTCGATCAGCACCGTGGAGGGCGACCCCGGGATAAAGCGAACCCCCAGGCTCTCGGCCAAAGCCGCGGTTCCGGCTGCCGGGTCGGCAGTTGCCGTGGAAGCGCCGGCGGGATTCGTGGCCGCCCGCAGACTGTGCGTCTGGAGCGCGAGCGACAATAGACCGGCGACCGCCACGGCGGCAGCAAAGGCCGCTCGAACCCTTATGACAAAGCCGGCAGTCTTAAGGCAGAGTGTACGGACATTCCGGGTGGCAGGTGGCATACGCATACCTGTAATCCTCCTTTGCATACTGGTAAAACAGTTACCACGGTTGGAGCCATGGGAAGTCATGCAGGTGTAGTGAGTTTGTAAAGGTTGTGTTAGTCTTGTTAAAAGCGCATAACTAGTTGCGAAAGAATGCATGGGGTGGGCAGAAGCCCCGGCAGGGCAACCATCGAGGGCCGCATGGCTTCTTAATGCTAATCGGCTTCGTGAATCCCTATGGAAAAGATCCTGATCATTGAAGACGACCGGAAGTTACACAAACCCTTGCAACATGCATTTGAAAAAGAGGGATATTCGCCGGATTTCGCTACGGACGGCGCCGCCGGACTGGAAGCCTTCCGCGCCGCTCCCCCGGTGCTCGTGGTTCTTGACTTACAGCTTCCCAAAGTCCACGGCCGGGAAGTTTGCCGCGTCCTCAAGAAGGAAGCGCCGAATCTCCCGATTATTGTTTTGAGCGCCTCAACCGACGAGGTCGACAAAGTCCTGCTGTTGGAATTGGGCGCCGACGATTACGTCACCAAGCCTTTCAGCCCCAAGGAACTCATCGCCCGCGTGCATGCCGTACTGCGCCGGGTTCATGGCCCCAAGCTCGCCGACAAGTATGCTTTCGACGACGTCGCGGTCGATTTCGCCAAGATGGAATTGACCCGCAAAGGCGAACCGATTGCTCTCACTCCCCAGGAATTCAAGGTCCTGAAGTACTTCGTCGGAAACCCCGAGCGAGTCATCGCCCGCGACGAGTTACTGAACGAAGTCTGGGGATACAACTGCTATCCTTCCACTCGCACCGTGGATAATCACATTATGAAGCTGCGGCAGAAGCTCGAAGAGGACCCCTTAAACCCGACTCATTTCAAGACTGTCCATGGAGCCGGCTACAAGTTTGTGCCTTAAGCAGTCCGGCCACGCCACAGGCGCTTTGGACTGCGGTAGCAGCAGCTACCGCTTTTTCAGGCTCGCGATGCAAGCGCTTCATCGCGTGGCTGCAGGGCAAGGCGGCCGCCGGTATCCGCTTTTTGCAATTGTGTTTCAGGGTTGGAAAGATTGCGCGAGCGGAAAGCGGTAGCTGCTGCTACCGCAGTCCAAAGCGGCGCGGGGCTGAAAACCATAAGGCCATGGCCAAGATTCGGCTGCGTACCAAGTTTCTGCTCTCCCTCATCTTCACCACCACTGTGCTGACCGGCACGGTCCTGTTCATTGTCCAGAACTACCTGCGGGATCACGCGCGGGACGAGATCCATGAAGCGCTCCATAATTCTGTCGTGACCTTCCAGGAGTTTGAATCACAACGTCAGCGCGGACTGGCACAATCCGCGGTGATGCTGGCGGATTTGCCGAATCTCCGCGCGCTGATGACCACTCAGCATGCGCCCACAATTCAGGACGCGTCGGCCGACCTCTGGCAACTCAGCGGGAGTGATCTTTTTCTCCTCGCTGACCGCACGGGCAAGGTCATGGCCTTGCACACCTCGGCGGAAGGCTACAGCCAGGATGCCGCTCAGTCCTCGCTCATGCGAACCTTGCAAAAGGAGCAGAACCGTGACTGGTGGTTCGGCGGCGGCCATCTTTATGCCGTGTTCCTTCAACCCATATACTTCGGAGAGCCCCGCAATAATGTCCTGCTGGGTGTCGTGGCATTGGGGTTCGAGGTCGAAAAGCATGTGGCGGATGCCGTCGCGCGGGTCGCCTCCTGCCAGGTGGCTTTTCGCTATGGCAAGGACATTGTGGTTAGCACGCTTTTGCCCAATCAGCAGCAGGAGTTGGCCGCTCACGTGAACCTCATGTCCACCCAAGGATCATTGAAATCCGAAGAGATGGAGTTGGGTGGGGAGGTATTTCTTGCGACCTCCCTGGAATTATCTCCCACGAAAAGCCGGCCTGTAATCCTGACCGTCTTGAAATCCTATGACGCGGAAACGCGATTCCTCGAAGAACTGAACCGCTTGCTGCTGGGCGTCGGGCTGGTCGCGGTGCTCGCCGGGAGCTGGCTGATTTTCCTCATCTCCCACACATTCACGCGCCCTCTCGCCAATCTCGTTTCCGGTGTGCGCGCCCTGGAGAAAGGGGACTTCGCATTTCCGCTGCAGGTCCGCAGCCGCGATGAAGTCGCCGAGCTCACGACGGCATTTGATGGGATGAGGAAGACCCTGCAAAAAAGCCAGCAGGACCTTCTGCACGCCGAGCGCTTGGCCACCATTGGCCGCATGGCGAGCACGATCTCCCACGATCTGCGGCATCCCTTGACAACGATTCTCGCCTATGCGGAGTTCCAGGCGGAGGGCAATCTTGATGACCGCCAGAGAAAAACCATGTATGACGAGATTCGGGCGTCCGTCAACAGGATGGCGGATTTGATCTCCTCCATCCTGGAGTTCTCCAAAGGGCAGGAGGCCCTTCAACTCACCCACGGAGACGTGATAGAAGCCCTGGAACACACTCTGAACTCAGTCCGAATCCGCCCCGAGTTCAAAGGAATCCAAATCACCGTGGCGCACGAAGGGGCAACCGACGGATGGTTTGACTTTAAGAAGCTCGACCGTGCTTTTTATAACCTCCTCCAAAATGCCTGCGAGGCCGCTCCCGCCGAGTCCGGGAAAGTCCAAATTATGGCGCGTGGGGTGAACGATCATTTGGAAATTTCCGTGGCGGACAACGGTCCGGGAATTCCCCCCTCCATACGGAATGACGTTTTCGAACCGTTTGTGACGCATGGTAAGGAGGAGGGTACGGGTCTGGGACTCGCGGTCGTTCAAAAGATCGTGCGCGATCACGGCGGGGAGGTAACGGTCGAAACCACCGGCCCATCCGGCACCACGTTTAAACTGACCCTTCCCCTCAAGCGTCCTGCCCCGCCCGCGAATTCCTGACCCGGAAGAAAAGCACACCCGCCTCTCCGTTCAATCGAAAAATTTACAAACTCACCACAGGCCCCTGACACACCGCTTCTGGCCGCCATGCTAGTGTCGGTCGCGTGAAGTGATTCGTGCGGTTGGGGGTGGGAATCGGCGTGGCGAAACTGTTCCGCCTGCAACCCCGTGCGTAACCGTAACGGCTTCGTCAACGAAGACAGGAATTCTGAATGTTCCGGATTCGAACTTATCTGACCAATGCCGGCCTCGCAGGTTTTGACCTGACCATCACCGCGCTGTGCCACATGGCTGTCTGGCAGTGGGAGCTGTACGGGGCATTCGGCCCCGTACACTCGCGGAATTCACTTAATCCTGATCGCTTACTGGCGTTAGGATTCGTCCTCTTCCTCTGGATCGTCCTGGCGGCCTATTTCCGCCTGTATTATTCACGACGATTGGATTCGCCCTTTGCCGACGCGGTCACTCTCCTCAAGGTTGGGCTGGCAAGCTGGATTGTCCTCGAAGGGCTTGCACACTTGCTCCCCCAGCTCACTCCGACGCCGCTTTTCCTTTGGCGCATTGAGGCCATCAACACCCTCCTGCTGGTGGCGGCGAGATTGGCGCTGCGTCTGCTCGTCCGGGAGTTGCGGCGGCGGGGAAGGAATGTGAAGAACCTGGTGCTCGTCGCCACCCCCGAACTCGGGCATCGGGTAGCGGAAAAGATCGGGCAGCGCGCCTACCTCGGATACCAGATCGTACGCCAGATCCCTTACGGCGGGGTGGATTCCGAGGAAGCGCCGCGACTCGTGGAAGAGCTTCACCACACACTGAATTCGCTGGCCGTCGAAGACGTCATTATCGCCCTGCCCGCGGGAGCCCATCCTCTGACCGCCCAACTGGCCCATGAGTGCGAAAGCCGGGGGATCAACGTGCGCATCGTTCCTGACCTCTTCCCGTTGATTCAGTCCGATACCCAAGTTTATGACCTGGACGGCATCCCCCTGATCAACGTGCGGCTCTATCCGACGGAGTATCTCCGCTATGCCATCCTCAAGCGAATTTTTGACGTTTCTGTGTCACTGGCGGTCTTGGTTTTTTTCTCCCCGCTTTATCTGCTCATCGCCCTATGCGTCAAACTTTCATCGCCCGGCCCGGTTTTTTTTGTGCAGGAGCGAGTGGGTTTGAATGGAAAAAAGTTCAAGATACTGAAATTCCGCACGATGCGTGATGATCTGGATCCCGACACGCACTGGACCGTTCCCGACGATCCTCATGTTACAACGCTCGGCCGTTGGCTACGGAGCAGCAACCTGGATGAGATTCCGCAGTTTTTGAATGTGCTCCGAGGTGATATGAGCATTGTCGGCCCGCGCCCTGAGCGGCCCGTCTTTCTCGAGCGCTTCCGGGGCCAGGTGCCGGAATACATGGCGCGCCACTACGTCAAAAGCGGGATTACCGGGTGGGCGCAGGTCAATGGGTGGCGAGGGGACACGTCCATCTCCCAGCGCCTTGCCTGCGACCTTTACTACATTCGCAACTGGGCCTTAGGCCTCGATCTCAAGATTGTCTTCCTTACCGTTCTGCGGGCGTTCTTCCATCGCAACGCCTACTGAGAGCGACGGGGGAAATCCAGGATTATTGGTGGTCCCATGAAGCCTTCCTCAGGACGCTTTCTGGGGAGCGCGTTCCTGACCGTGCTCGCCCTTGTTTTGTCTGCTTGTACGGCGCGCGAGAAGCCCTCAAGAGTTGAAACGGCCTTGGCGACGGTGGCGAAAGACATCGTGATTCCCATCGAAGCCGAGAACTTGAAGAATCCTTTCCCCCGTAACCAGAAGACCGTAAGCCAAGGCCAGCAGACCTATCTGCAATCCTGCGCGATCTGCCACGCAGCGGATGGCCACGGTCAGACCGTCATGGGCCAGGGTATGTATCCTCCGGCCATGGATTTGACATCCCCGCATGTTCAGCACTGGGACGATTCTCAGATGTTCTGGATCATCCAGAACGGCGTCCGCATGACCGGGATGGCTTCTTGGAAGGGTGCAATCCCGGTGGATGATACTTGGAAGTTGGTGATCTTCATCCATCAACTACCGGAACTGGACGCCGCCGCGGGTAAGATTGCCGGGCCGCAGGCGTCCCCGGAAAAGACCTCTGCGCAATTAATCGCCTATGGCAAGACGCTCTATCGTCAAGAAGGTTGTTTTATTTGCCACCGGCTTGATGGCGAAGGAACCAAGGTGGGACCAGACCTGACGGTCGAAGGCACCCGTGGCCGCTCCACCGCTTGGTTGATCGGCCATTTCAAAAATCCCCCGGCGTACACTCGGGGCTCGATCATGCCTTCCTTCAAGAATCTCACGGACGAACAGCTCAGCGCCCTAACCTCATTCCTGCAAAGCCAAAAAGGACGGGCGAAATGATAAGTAACGACCGCCCGTGAGCAGGGGTTATAGAAGGGCCGCGGTTCGTCCCCCAATAACCTTAAAAAGCTGCGGAGTCAAACGAACAGCGCTACGCTTGCTTTCAGCCCTGGCAGGGGCGGCATCAGGACCTCGCCATAAGAGATTTTCGCCGCTTCATTGACGGGCCAGCCGGAACTCTACTCTCTCGACCTTTACTTCCTTTGAACCTCTGGCGTTTTCCTTTCGGTTCTCCCCCACTGGGCTCCTCTCTGGTACAAGAGGAGGTCATAATGGGGCCAAAATTCCCAGCAGCTCACCGGGCCATAATTGCCCTGGAACTGGGGGTCGGAATAAACTGCCTGGTCCATCCCGAAAGATATCTCGGCAATTCCCGGGCTACAACTTGAGGTACGCAGAACGATGAAGTCTGGGGCTTGCCGAAGGACATATGGTGAGTCGCGTTTTTCTGAGTACGCTCCGGGAAGGTGCGAGATGTAGGTGTCAGTGAGACCATCGAGGTCAAGAACCTTCCGCTGTGACCAGAAGCCGATGGCGCCGATGTCTCCCACGGCCACGGTGGCGTTAGGCGGGCTGTTAGTTCTCAACCATTTCCCCAGCCCAATGTGGGCGCGTTCCATGCCGATCTCTACCGGCCTCACGTTATGGGCACAAAACTGCCGGAAAGCAATGAACTGCCCGATCGTTAGAAGCCCGCAAGTTCCTACCACAAGAAGGTAGGCCCGAGGCTTTGGTCCGAAGGCGCCCAACCCACGCGCGAAAACGTGCTCGCTGAGGATCCAGATCAAGGGTAGAGCGGGAATCAGGAAGCGGAATTCTCCCGGCGTGATTCCACCCGACCAAAGCTCGAAAGCCACCCGCGAAGCGATGGCCAGCGCCAGGACCGTGGTTTCAACGGTGGGGAAAAGCACAACCGCCAGTCCGACCCATCCACTGAGGAACCACCCTCCCGTTTGATAGCCAAAAAATTTCCCCGTGTGCGCAACGCCCTCTGCCAGCAGAGCCACAGTACCCCCGCGCTTGACGTAGAAAGTGTTGGGGAAAAATAAGCCAAAGTATTGCCAGCGCCAAAGAAAGTAAAGTGTGTATACCAGAAGCAGGGGAAGGGTGAAGACAGCGACATTTCTAGGCTGCTTTCGAAATCTCCACACAGCGTGGGACCAAACAAGGAAATAGGTAAGGACACCATCCGGGCGTGCAATGGCGAGGAGAGCAAACAGAAGGGAGGCCCCTGCCAACCATCTTGCCCGGCTTTTCTGCTCGGTCGTGCGGTAGGCCCCCAAATAGGCTGCCAGGCTCCAGCACAGAAGTGCCGTGAAAAGAGGTGTTTCAAGCCCCACCACGCTTGTCATGATAAAGTGCGTGTTGCTGGCCGTGAGCAATAAAGCCAAGCCGAATACTGGGGCGTTTTCATGAACCATTCGGCCACACAGAAAATAGATGGCCAATAATGTTGAAAGGTTGAAAAAGAGGCCCAGTACCTTGGAGACGAGGATCGGGTCAGCGGAAAGTCTGGTAGCGCCAGCCAGCAGCAGTACCCACAAGAAGTCTGTGCAACCCTCCACCTTTTGACCGGCATTGAAGACAACCCCCAACCCGTGCGCAAGGTTTTGCGCGTAGCGAAACCCGATGTAGGAATCGTCCCAAGTGCAATCCCAGATGGAGATGGAAGCAATGAAAAGCCACACGCCGGAGGCCACCAGCAACACCTGCCGCGTCTTTTCCCTGGTCAGAAGGGGAGCCAAGCGGAAGAGGTTCCGGGGTTTTGAGGCGATCTCTAGACTCGCAGGCAGCTCGTTCATTAATCTCATCGCCTATCGCCAGCCCAAACGCCGAAAATGACAGATCAGCACCGCCGGTACCTGGCAGAAATCCTCGAAACCCAGGGCTTTGCCGGCTTGTGTGAATACTTGCCGCTCCGGCTCACTGAAGCGGCACTCCACCAAATGCGCACAATCAAATCCCGCGGAAACCCAAGGGGCCAGGAACTCCGGCACTGACCTAGGCCAAGTGACGATCTCTACGGCCCCACGGCGGTCACGAAAACACGTCTGCCACCCTTCCCCATGCGCCAGGGGATGGAGGTCGCTCACATAGACGTCCGCGCCCGCCGCCGCCACTCGCCCGACCTCGCGCGCCACGCTTTGCAAGTCAGGAATGTGGCCCACCGCAAACGAGCAAATCACCAAGTCGAAAATCGCATGGGCAAATGGCACGGCGCGGCAATCGGCTTGCACAAGCCGCCTTCTGACGGCGGGTTTTTCCTTTGCCGCGGCCAACATGGCCGGGGAAAAATCTACTCCCACTCCCGAGCTTGCTCCGCCGGTCATAAGCCGGGCCAGCCAGCGGCCTGTGCCGCAAGCCAAATCGAGCACCCGCTTGCCCTGCACGGGGGGAATCATGAGTTTAAGTTGACGTTCTTCCAGGGCGAGGAGAGGGTTTGGTTCGCGGTCATAGGTGGGAGCCCACCGTTCATAGCCTTCCTGGACAGAAACGCAGGTTCTTTCCACGGGCGGGTTCCACTAATCGTAGGGGTACGGCTTGCCGTACCCTTTTAATTCTTATCGCGCGACCAAACCAGGAGGGTACGGCAAGCCGTACCCCTACAACCCCTCACAGGCTTTCCGCCTTGGGCCTCCGCAGATCGATCACGCGCTGCGCCCATTTCAATTCCAGTGGCGCCGCATAGATTCCCAGGCGGTACCGCCAGGTGCTGAGGATTTTCAGCAACCACCTTCCCCACCCGGGAAGGCGGATGTCCTGCACGGTCGGCCAACGCGAGGAAACCACTAATTCAAAATTGTCCACCAGCCTTTTCGTGCGCCGCCGCAGCCACGGGGTGGAGGGATCCTTCTGAGTAGCGAAACGCTGCCACCGTTCGGTGGCCCACTCATCAGGTGTCGTCGGGAAATGCATTTGTTCTTCCACATTCCCGTACATCCGTTGGCGCTGCGGAACCGGCGTATAGTGCTCAACCACAATTTCCGCATCGGGATTCAATTCTTTCAACTTGCGAACGAACTTGAAACAATCACGCGTGTCCCCTTCCGGGTCGCGAGGATTGCCGAAGATGACGGAGAATTCGGGGATGATGTTGAAGCGGCGGATTCGGGAAGCCAGAGCCAGGGTATCTTCCACTCGCAGGTCCTTGTGCATCTCCTTCAGGGTTTCGTTGGAACCCGATTCGACCCCGAAGAAAATCATGGCGCACCCGGAGCGGCGGATGGCTTCCCAGGTCGCATCCGAATAGCGCATCATAATGTCGGCGCGCGCCTCGCACCACCAGCGCATGCCGAGCGGCGCCATCCGGTCGACGAGTTCGCGGGCATGGTCTTCCCGCAGGAAAAAGTTGTTGTCATAGAACTGCACGGCGTCCACGCCGTAGGTTGTGGCCAGATGACGCAGGATCGCCTCCGTGCGGGCGGGTGATTCCATCTTCTCGCGGCTTCCCGAGAAAGTGACGACCCCACAGAAGTTGCATCGGTAGGGACACCCTATACTGGCCTGGTGAACAGCCGTGCGCCGCCCGAGAAAGGTGGACAGAAGGTATCGTGTGGCGTCTATGCGATGATACGGATACCAGGGGAACTCATTGATGGACCGCAGGTGGCGTTCGGGGTTGTGAAAACTTGTCCGGTCGGAATCCTTGTAAGAGAGTCCGCGGATTGCCTTCAAGCCGCTTCGATCCGACGGACCTAACACTGTTCGGCCGCCCGTCGTAGGGCCGAACAGCGTTCGGCCTCCCGCCGTGCCCTCCCGAACCGCCCCAAGGAGTTCGAGAAACGTATCTTCCCCTTGTCCGCGCACCGCGAAATCGACGTAGGGAGCATTGAGGGCCGCCTCGGTATAGTTGGAGGGAAAGTACCCGCCCCAAACAATCGGAACTTCTGGATAGCGCTCCCGGACCTCCCGGCAGCTTTCCACCGCGCTCACCGTTTGCGGACCGGGCATGACGGTGACGGCTAGAAGTTCGACGCGCTTCTCATGCATCAGGGCAAGTAGCGTCTGGGTCGCATTCGGGTCGACATTGCCGTCAACGATGGCGTATTCCTCGCGCCCTTCCAGAACCGCCGCTATTGACAGAATGGAAAGCGGGAGGCGCCGGTTGCGAAACTTCGTTGCTTTCGGATTGTAGAGAACAATCATGCGCGCGTAACTCTCGAGAGTAGGGCCGACCTTTAGGTCGGCACACGTGCTGAGTGGGGGCCAGCAGCGCTGGCCCTGGGCCGCCCGCCGTGCCACGGCCATCTTGGCCGTGCACCTGCACGGGCGGGACGCCCGTGGCACGTTGCCCTCACGTGCAACTCGGAGCCGTTTCCGGCCCCATCATCTTGGCGTCGACCTTCGGCTTGGGAAGTTTTACGAGATTCTTCAAAGTTCGATTAAGCCATACCTCAACCGGAAATTTGTAGACATCGTGATCCAGCCGCCAACGGGCGGGATAAGCCGTGAGATGGCGAATACCCCTCGCGATCCGGCCCGGGCCGGTAGCGGCAATCGGAGCGCGGTCAAAAGCAATCCGCAGATAATCCCGCATCGTTTGGACGCGCTGGTGATCCTTGCCCTTAAGCCATGGCAGGGTGGTATAGCGCGGAAAATAGTCGACCCATCCCTCCAGCGAGTTGGGAACTTCAATTCCGATCTCCTTGGCCCGGTGAAAAATCGGGGAGCCCGGGTAGGGAGTGAAGATGTTTGTCCAGAATTCCGCCCCCGGGAAGCGCCGGCACACATCCATCATAAAGTTGATTGTTTCCCGGCGTTCTTTCCCGCCTTCCCCCGGATATCCGAAAATGATATTGAACGAAGGGATGATTCCGGCCTTGATGCAACGCTCGGTGGATTGGTAAATGTCGTCCAGGTCCTGAAACCCTTTGTTCATAAGCTTCATAACTTTCGGCGAAGCGGTCTCGATGCCTTGGCAGACCTGGTGCATCCCGGAGCGGCGGAGAAGGGCCAGCTCATCGGTGGTAAGCCGGGCGGTCAAGTTGGTGGTCGCCTGGATGCTCCACTTGAATTGGCCGCCGGCCCGGACGAGCCCTTCCGCAATTTTGAGCGCGCGGTCGAGATCGACCAGGAAGTTGTCATCCGCCATCCAGAGCAGCTCGAGCCGGTAGCGCCGCGCGAGGTCGAGCGTCTCCTCGACCACCTGCTCGGGCGCGAGAGCGTTCCACTTGCGGCCATACACCCCGGCGTTCGTGCAATATGAACAATCGAACGGACACGCGAGGCTGGAAACATACATGGCCCAGCGCCTGCCACAAACGCGCTCATAGGCATCAAAGTCCGCCAAGTGATACGCCTTGGGGGGCATCAGGTCGAGGGTCTTCAAGGGGCGCTCCGGCGTGAAACGGATTTTCCCGCCCTGCTTGAACCCGATCCCACGCACGTCATCGAGGGACGCATCATCCCGAAGGCGCTCAATAAGTTCGAGGGTGCTCTCCTCACCTTGTCCCCGCACGATGAAATCGACGTAATCCGCTTCCAGCGTCTGGGTGGGAAGCAGCGAAGGGTGCCAGCCCCCCAGAATGACCGGAAACTCCGGGTTCCATTTCTTGACCGCTTTGGCCGCATCAACCGTGTCCTTGATCATGGGTCCCGTCACTACCGAAATCCCCAAGCAAAGAGCGTCTTTTACCTCGTCGAGAATGCGCTGCTGGTAGTCCGCGGTGATGGTGGCGTCGATGATATGGACTTCGTACCCGGCCTGGAGCAGAGGGGTGGAAATGGCCAGGAGGCCCAGAGGCGCCGTGGCCTCGATGCTCGAAAAGGACGGAACAAAGAAGACGATCTTCTTCGATTTTTTCACGCCTGCCCCCCCGCGTTTACGGTGTTCAGCCTCGAACCGCATCAGTATGAGCAGAGCACGGTCGAAGGTTGTCAAAGACATGTCATGGGGCTGCAAAAAAACCACCCGCTTGCCCCCTCCGCAGAAAATAGGAATTGTTTACAAATGAGTGACAGAGTGCTGACACACCTCGACGGCAAATCGACGAAGCTAAGTCAGGTCGCAACACGCATCACGAATCCAGTGGCGGCGACAGGGGTGGAGGCGGGCAAACGAAATGGGCTCGGGAGATTTTCTTCGCAAGGAAGCGCAAACACCGTGGACGGAACGCTACGTGATGGCAGGGGTGTTGGGCGCCATCTCGACCAATTCCCGGGAAATCCTGGCGGCGGCAGGCGAGAGCTTTTGCCCGGCGGAGGTTTCGCACTTTGAGCCGCAAATGAATTTGCGCTTTTGGGTGGACCCACAGGGCACAACGCGGGCGCCCTGGCCAAAACCCACATTCCGCGGCCTTGACCACCTGATTTTCGCGGGCCTCGACGCGCAGAATTCGATTTTGATCGACCTGCAACACCGGCGCGCCATTGGCCGCTTCTCTCCGGCGATGGCGGCGGACCAGGGGCGCTGGAAAACCGTAATCTTTCCCAATCTCATGACCTTAATGGGACCGGTGGTGGGAGTCACGGGCCTGCACTGTGCGTGTGTGGTGCGCGATGGAAAGGGCATGCTTCTGACCGGCCGTGCCGGTTCCGGAAAGTCCACCCTGACTTTGGCGTTGGCGCTTCAGCGATTTAGTTTTCTGTCGGATGATTGGACCTACTTCTCGCGCGGCGGCGGTGGACTTTGGGCTTGGGGCCTTATTCCCCGGCTGAAACTTCTTCCTCCCTCGGCCGCGTTCTTTCCGGAATTGGCCGATTTCGATACGGCGGTGTCCGTGAATGGGGAAGAGGCGTTCGAAATCGATCCCCACCGAAACCTGGGCGTCGCGCGCAGCCGATCCTGCGAACCACGCCAGTTGGTGTTTTTGGAACGCACTTCCGCCCCGGAATTCACCCTCACGCGGATGCCTGCGGCTGACGCCATCGCGCATCTGGAGGAAAACCTTCTGGCGGACACACCCGAGGTGCTCCAGTCGCAGTTAGAGACTGTCCAGCGTCTGGTGGACTACGGGCCCTGGCAGCTCCGTTATGGGGGAACCCCTGATACAGTTGCGCAAAAGCTTGCGGGCATCTTTCCCTAGGCTGCCCGAGCTGGAAAGTATGACGAGATCAATGCCAATGGTAACGAAATACCGGGACCCCCTCCGGCGCCTCACGGCCACACCTCTGGTGACGGACCTGTGCATCATGGGTCGGAGGGTGCGCTTGGAAAGCAACCACCCGGCTCTATTCGGCGGGATCACGGCACTTTTCGAGCGCGCTGCGGAATCATGTTCCACTCCACCGGACTTTCGTTGGCGGCTCGTTGGCGAAAGGAATTCTGGCGCAGGTCCACTGTGGCCGGAGATGGCGGCCTTTTCAGACGATGGGTTACGCTACGTCAACCTGGGCCAGAGGAGTTTCTTTGCCATCGATCTGGATGCGGGCGAAGCCATCGCGTTCCTGTCGGAGGAGTTGGCAAGCGACCCGGCGGGCTTCAGCAGCGTGTTCGCCGCTACGTTATTTGACTTAATGGCGCCGGCCCTGGGTCTTGTCCATGTCGCAGCCGCCTGTGTTTCGCTCCAGGGAAGAGCCCTCTTAGTCTTCGGCCCCCCGCGAAGCGGAAAGACGACCTCCACTTACCTTGCTGGAAAGCTCGGATTGGAGTTCCACGCCGACCAAGCGTCGTATATCGATCTTAAACCGAAAGGGTTGCGCGTCTGGGGGCAGTTTTGGCCCGCGGCATTCCGCCAGGATACCGTCAAGTTCCTGCCGGAGCTTGAATCCTCCACAGGATCGTTTACATACAGGGATCTCACTTTTCTGTGTTTTGTGAAACATCCCTTTCAGGCACCGCGGGCGCGGACGGTCATTCCGGTTGGCTGTGTGTTCCTTGAAAGGCAGGCCACCGATGTCCCGCATTTGATCCCGTTGACGCTGACTGACCGCGAAGATCGCCTCAGCAATTGTTTGGCGTTTCAGGATGACCGCCGCTTCGCAGCGCAGTACGCCAGCGCGCTTCGCGAACTCGGCAAACTGCCGGGTTATCGATTGCCTTACGGAAATGATCCGGCGGTGGCTGCGACTTTCTTGCGGAGTATCTTGAGGGTTCATAATTCGCTGGAGGTAACGCGATGAACCGGGACCTCTGCCGGGAAATCGTCGGTTACCTTCGCGTTACAGGTTCAGTGGAGGAACACCTGCGATGTCTACGGAATTTCCGCTCTCGGGATTGGGAATCATCCCTCAACTGGCTGAATCTCAGTGGCCTTGCCTTGACCTTCTATGACCGTTTGCAAAAGTTCGGGGCTGAGGATGCCGTCCCGCGCCGGGTGGGTGAGGCTCTGGCGGCGAATATCGCCGCCCATCGCCTGCGCGTCGAAGCGATGAAGCAAGAATTCGATTCCCTCAACCTCCGGTTTGAGCGCGAGGGGATTGAATACGCCGTCTGCAAAGGCTTCGCTCTCATTCCCGAGTACTGCCCGGAGGCTTGCTTGCGGCCCACTTACGATTATGACTACCTGATATCCGAGGGCGCCCCGGACCATGCGCAAGATATGCTGCGAGCCGCTGGATATGTTCGCAGGCTTGATCACGGCACGCAACATTCCGTCAGTTTCACGCCCCCCAATCTCCCCTCGCGTCTTTCGCTTTCGCAGGGCGGCGTATACGCTGCGACCCTTCCGCGGAACGTGGAATTGCACGTGAGTCTCTGGGATGAAAAAGCATTCCGTATTCCCTTGAGAGTTCCCGAACGCCCCTTGGATCGCAGGTTGCGGCGAACTTGGCAAGGCCTATGCTTCTACTCATTGGCAGAAGAAGATGCGTTCGTATTTCAGACACTGCACACTTTTCAGCACATTCTTCACAACTGGTGTCGGCTCGGCTGGCTCCGGGAGATCGCGTACTTCCTCGAGCATCGATCGACGAACGCATCCTTCTGGAAAACTCTGTATGGCTGTCTGGAAGGCAACGAGCCTTTGACTGACGTTGTGGCTCTGGTGATTTCGCTCGCCTCCCGCCTTTTTCACGTGACATTGCCGGCGCCAATCAAAGACCGAATTCTCGGCGCGATGCGGGGCCAGATTGCTCTCTGGGTGGATCATTACGGTTTGCGCTCTGCCCTCGATAACTTTTCAGAAAATAAATACGCGCTCTTTTTATACCGGGAGTTCGTGCAGGATGAAGCCGCTTGGCGGCAAATTCGAAGAACCCGGCTCCTGCCCCTGCATCGGCCGAATCGCGTAACGGGAGCCGCCGCGCCTGCCACCTATACTTCGCTTCCCGCAAGCTGGAAGCAAGGTGTGTATGTCGTGCAGCGCCTGTTGCACCACTCGGTGAGCGGGGCTCGTTACGCATGGGAATCCGCACGTTGGGAGCGAATCAAAACCCTCGCGCGTCAACCGAGGCTTTTCTCAACATGACACGCGGGGGATATCGGAGGAAAGAGGGTTCCGATGGGCAGAGCATTTGGGTTGGCAGTCGCCTACTCCTTGGCACATTTGGCGTTGGCCCTCGCCTGCTTGGTCCAATGGGGTGCGCCTGAGCCATGGTCGCGTCTCGATTGGTTCACGGGCAGTTACCTTGCACTGCGGGTGATGGGGAGCTTGCATTCTCTGGCTTCCAGCCGAGGGGTCTTCCGATCAAAGCCGGTCATGCGTGAGTGGTGGGCAATCAACTCCGATCCGCAGTTCATCAATTGGGTGGTTTTGTTAATGCTGGCAGACCTTACGGTTTTTCTGGACTATGGACACTGGCGCTTAGTGCCTTCTTTGGAACGGCCCTTCTTGCAAGCCCTGGGCTCGGCATTGTACGTGGGCATCGCAATCTGGCAAATGTGGACCGATGCTTACTTGGCGGGATACCTCAGCAAAGGAAAGCCGGAGCCACTGCCCATGCACCAGGGGCCCTATCGCTTCGTGCGCCATCCCCGATACGTCGCGGCCATCATCGGGAAGATGGCCTTCGCCCTGATATTTGCCAGTTTGCTGGGTTGGATCACGGCGTTAGCTTGGGGGGCCTTCCTCCTGCGAAAGATCGAGATTGAGGAAGCCCACCTCATGACACTGTTTGGAAGGGGCTATGAAGCCTACCAGCAAAGGACGGCCAAGTTGCTTCCTGGAATTTACTGACTTCGCGCCGAGAGCTCTGTTTGGCTTATGGCCGCCTCGAACGGTCAGCAGCCGCCCTCGGATGAACACAATGACCATTCAGAGCCAAGCCGCGAAAAACGTTGTGGCTTCATGGGCAAGCGTGTTGATGCATCTGGCGGCCGGATTACCGCTTTCCCCATGCTTCCTCCACCGCCTGGGGGATGAAGCCTTCGGTCGAATTGTGGATTGACAGGAATTTTCCCGGTTGGGCAAGGAGCAAGAATGTTACGCATCGAAAATTTCTTCCTGGGGAGCCTCGCGAAATGTGTCGTTGATTGTTCGTCCGGCGCGCGGGCAGTATTCCGGCGAGCCCTCATCGGCTTGCTCCTTACGTTGCTCTTTGGGTTCGCCGGCGCGATCCCCCTTCCCGCCCAAGAGCCGGAGCAGCCGCAAAGGCAGCAAAGACATCAACCAGAGCAACGGCAGGAACCGCCGGAACAGGAGGAACGACAGGAAGAACCGAGACGGGTCACGGATTGGGCTACGGATAACCTCGATATGGTTTCTGCCTCGCCCACACAAATCCGGGAGGTACTGACCAAACTTCCCGGCCTGATGGTCGAGCTAAAACGACTTATGGCCAAGCAAGCAACCGAGCGGGGGCAAATCGTCTCGGAGCAGGACTTGGAGGATGACGCCGTACTGGATCGCTTGACAACCGATACCCGCTTCCGCGCGCAGGCCACTCGCCTATTGCAGCGTTACGGCTACCTATCACCAACGCTAAACCCGGAATCGCCCGAAGGAAAGGAGCAAGACCTGCTGTTAAAAGCGCGGGCGGAGTGGCTAGCCTCTGCCCCAACAAGTGACACCGGCCGGGGGCCTGGATCAGGACGTTTCGAGGGGGCGTGTGGACCCGGCAGGTACAACCAAGGCTGCCTGATGGAGGCAGGTAAACCCACAACCGGCTTGCCGTCCGGATGGGAGACTTCCGAAGCCCCGTGCGATCCAAGCCTAGCTAATACGCCTTGCCCAGCACCGGCGATCAGGCCCGTGCCATCCCCCAACTACCTGCCGCCGGGGACAGAGACCCTCCCTCCGGACATGCAACGCCAGGATCTGATGAATCCGATGCTCATGACAGCCAGTGCCGTCTCTCCCAGCGACCGGGCTAAGGCAAACGCGCAGCCGGGTGCGCTTCGGTCCGGAGAGTTCCTTGATGTTTCGGGTGGGATACCTCCTGTTCTTCCCGAAAATCCACTCCGGCCGTCACCACGTCCACTCGTACCGCCTGCCGAGCCGAGGGCAGGTGTAATCCCCGAGCCCGTTAAGATGGTAAGTTCAGCCAGTCCCTATGCCTATCTACCCTCCCTCTACGATCTCTACATGCAGGCCGCGCCGAGTACTGGGCATCTGGAGCGATTTGGCCTCGAGGTGTTTCGCCACGACCCTAACCACGTGGGTATTCCTATGGATCTTCCCGCCGGCCCGGAGTACGTCCTCGGTCCTGGTGACGGATTGACCATTGATCTTTGGGGAGGCATTTCAGGACGGCTGTTCCGAAGCGTGGACCGCGAAGGACGCCTTTCATTGCCGGAGGCGGGGCCACTGCAAGTGAGCGGCAAGACGCTCGGGGAGGTGCAAGAGGTCGTCCAGCGTATTTTGCGGACACAGTATCGGGACGTTTCCGCCGATCTTTCGCTGGCTCGCCTACGCACCGTTCGCGTCTACGTCGTGGGAGAGGTGGTAGCGCCGGGCGCCTACGACATCAGCTCACTTTCAACCCCGCTTAACGCTTTGTTTGCCGCCGGCGGCGTCACCGCGCGCGGGTCGCTACGGCATTTGCGCCACTTTCGAGGCCGCCAGCTCGTTGAGGAGGTCGACGCCTACGACCTGCTGCTGCGCGGCATCCGCAGTGACCTGAAAAATCTAGAGAACGGCGACACCTTGCTGGTGCCTCCGGTGGGCCCACAGGTGAGCGTGGACGGCATGGTGCGCCGGCCGGCGGTCTACGAACTGCGCGGCGAGACGAATCTCGGGGAGGCGCTCGATCTGGCCGGTGGGGTTCTTCCCGCGGCAGCGTTGCGTCACATTGAAGTCCAGCGGCTGGAGGCGCACGAGGAGCGCACCATGCTGGACGTCAACCTCGACGAGACTAGCGGTTCGCAAGCGGTTCGCCGCCAACTCGCCGCGGTCGGCGTGCGGGACGGTGACGAAGTACACATTTTCCCGATTGCTCCCTACAACACCACCACCGTGTACCTCCAGGGACACGTCCTGCGGCCGGGGCGATACGCCTACACTCCCGGCATGCGTCTCACCGATCTGGTGGCCTCCTACCAGGATCTTCTTCCCGAGCCCGCCGAGCACTATGCAGAGATTGTCAGCCTGCGCCAGCCGGACTGGCGACCGGTAGTGGAAAGCGTCGACTTGGCGGCGGCGCTGGCGAATCCCTCGGCGTCCCCTAAGCTCGCTCCGCTCGATACGGTACGCATCTTCGGCCGGTACGATCTGGAGGCCGCCCCTGTCGTCTGGCTCTCCGGAGAAGTGCGTGCCCCGGGCCAGTACCGTACCTCGGGCCAGACGCATTTACGTGACGCGATCTATCAGGCCGGAGGGTTGCTGCCCGATGCCGCGCTTGATTCCGCGCAACTGTTCCGCACTCAGCCGGACGGCTCGCTCCGAATCTTGAATGTGAGTCTTGCCGCCGCCCTCGATGCCGACCCGCTGGAGAACGTCCTCGTGCAACCGCGCGACCGGATTATTGTGCATCGCAGCCTGTACCGCGTGGACCCGCCGAGTGTTTACATCCGGGGCGAAGTGGCCAATCCGGGCCGCTACCCCCTTGGCGAGAACATGCGTGTCGCCGATCTGCTTCACGCGGCGGGCGGCCCGAAACGCAGTGCCGACCTCACGAATGGGGACCTGACGCGGTACTTCCCGGCGAACGGCGTACATGCGGGAGGCGAGCACGAGCGTGTGAATCTAACGGCGGCATTCCGTGATGAGAACCTGAACATTCCCCTCAAAGACGGTGATGTTCTCAGCGTGCCGCAACTGCCCGGGTGGAATGATCTGGGTGCATCCATCACCATAAAGGGAGAAGTGAGAAATCCCGGCGTATACGGTATTCGTCCGGGCGAGCATATAAGCTCCGTGCTGAAACGCGCCGGGGGCCTGCTCCCCACCGCTTATCCCCAGGGCGCCATCTTTATGCGACCTTCGGTGCGTGAACTCCAGGAAAAGAGCCGGCAAGAACTGATCCAGCGCATGGAGCAGGAAAGCGCGACGGTGAAGACTTCCCTTTCGACCACGGGCTCGGAGCAAGCCCAACTCGCGCAGCAAGCTGCGCAACAGCAACAACGCGTCCTGGAGGCGTTGCGACGCGCGCCCGCTTCCGGGCGGCTAGTGATTCAGATGCGTCCGGGCCTGAAGGGATTTGAGAACTCGTCGCAGGACATCCAAGTGCGCGATGGCGATACCCTGGAGATCCCCAAGCAACCGGGAGTCGTCCTGGTAGTCGGCCAAGTGTACAACACCAATGCCATTACTTACGTGGCGGGCAAGAACGCCGGCTGGTATCTCTCCCAAAGCGGCGGCGCCACGCGGCTGGCAGACAAGAGCGCCATCTTCATCGTGCGCGCGAGTGGAGAGATAACGAGCCGTCACCAAGGAGGGTGGTGGTCCTACAACACGCTCTCCGCGGTGGTTCGACCGGGGGACACGATTGTTGTCCCCGAGCGGCCGGTTATTGGCGACTCGCGCTGGAAGAATCTCATATCAATTGCGCAGATATTAGAGGCAGGGGCTATTACCGCTGCAGTAATCCCATGAGGGGGAAGATGAAACAGGAACGATTTCAATGAAGGGATCAGATCCAAAAACCTCGGCCGAGTTTTCGGTCCTCGAAATCCCGATCTCGGAGGACCCGGGAAACGGCCAGGTTATAGCGGGCAGGCAGACAGAGCGGCAGGATTTCCGCGAGCGCGCGTATCGCGAGGGTAAAGTTGCGAGCCTCCGGCTGCTCTGGGATAGTCGCCGGTTCTTGGGGCGCGTTGCCGGCGCTGGGCTGCTGTTTTCTATGCTCGTGGCGTTCCTCATCCCCAAGCGTTATCAGTCCGTGGCGCGTTTGATGCCGCCCGACAACCAGTCAGGTTCCAGCGGGCTCGCCATGGCCGCGGCGGCTCTTGCCGGAGGCGCGGCTGGAGGGCTAGGGGGACTCGGGGGGTTGGCGAGTGACCTCTTGGGTCAGAAAACCTCCAGTGAACTCCTCGTTGGCGTCCTGGAAAGCCGCACGGTGGAGGACAAACTCATCCAGGAGTTTGACTTAAAAAAGATCTATCACACCCGGCGGATTGAGGATACCCGCAAGGCTTTGGAGGATTGGACTAACATTTCGATAGATCGCAAGAGTCAGATCATCACCATCGATGTAATCGATACAAGCCCGCAGAGAGCCACGGCGATGGCCCAGGCCTACGTTGAAGAACTGAATCGCACGCTGGCGGGGGTGAGCACGTCCTCAGGCCGCCGCGAGCGGATTTTCCTGGAAGATCGTTTGCATTCCGTCAGCCAGGATTTAGAAGCTGCCGAGAATACGTTCAGCCAGTTTGCGAGCAAGAACGCGGCGATTGACCTCAAGGAACAGGGCAAAGCGATGGTCGTCGCGGCAGCGACTTTGGAAGAAGAACTCACTGCCGCGCGGTCAGAGCTCGAAGGGCTCCGGCAGATTTATGCCGATACCAATGTCCGCGTGCGCTCCGCCCAAGCGCGGGTCGCCGAGTTGGATAGCGAACTCAAGAAGGTCGGCGGTGCGAACGATAGCACGTCCTTGGACAAAGCTCCGCAGGGGAATTCTCTCTACCCCTCGATCAGGGAACTGCCCTTGCTGGGTGTCCCTTACGCCGATCTCTACCGCAAGATCAGGGTTCAGGAAGCGGTCTTTGAGATGCTGACTCAGAAGTACGAGTTAGCAAAGATCCAAGAAGCGAAAGAAACCCCTAGCGTGAAGGTGCTCGATTCACCCATCGTTCCAGAAAGGAAATCATTCCCCCCTCGCACTCTAATTACCTTGTTCGGAACAGCCCTGGCCTTGGCCTGCGGCGCAGCCTGGGTGCTTGGCCGCACGAGGTGGGAGCAAACCGAGCCGGCCGATCCTGGGAAAGCGTTGGCGCAAGAGATCTTCGATACCTTGAAGGTGGCAATGCCTTGGGCTTCACGAAATGGCCATCGGCTTCGTACCGGGAACCCAAGGACCGGGGGTTCTATCGACCCGCCGGACCTTGAAAAAGAAATAGGCAAGTAATATGGCAAGCATAGATACAACGGCGCTTTTTGACGATCGGGTTAGCGTCAAGGTGACGACCGGGGCACCAAAGTTTTCGGACACCCTACTGCTTACGGGCTCACAGGTGGTTAAGTGGTCGCTTCGCCTGGTTTTCGTGCTCATCGTGGCGCGGGCGCTGGGGCCGGATAGATTCGGTGTCTACGCGCTGCTTATCGCGATGGTTGAATTCCTCGCGGTGGCCTCGGGGTCAGGCTATGCCGATTACCTGACGCGAGAGGCGGCGAGAGACGCGCGGGTGGTATGGGGGCTGCCGTTCCAGCTCACCTTACTCCGGATCGCCATCGCGATTCCAGCAGCGGCTATTGAGATCGGCATTCTCGCTTTGCTCCGATATGCCCACCCGGTGCTTGCGGGCATGGCGTGGATGGCATTGACCCTTGCTCCCCGGTCGTTGAGCGAGGCGGTGCAAGGCGTTCTTCGGGGGATTCGTCAATACGCGGGGTACCTGGTTATCGAGGTGGTCCTTGGCGGCAGTCTTGTGGTGGGCGCGGGCTTTTTGCTCCTGCTTCACGGTGGCCTGCGCATGGCCATTGCCACCGAGATTGCGGCTTCGGTAGCGGCGAGCTTGGCGGCGTTGGCATTTGCCCTGAAGTACAAGACGAGAGAGGCAATCTGGCTGAAGGGCTCGCATCTGGTGAAGACGAGCGCCGTATTCAACGTCTACCCATTCATCGGGAGCCTGTACGACCGATTTGATGTTGTGTTGCTATCCAAGCTTGCTGGCTACTACGCCACGGGGATCTATTCCGTGGCTTACCGAGCGTTGGGCATGACCCAAGTCCTTGCCTACGGTGTGCTTTATAGCCTGTTACCGGCGCTGTCCCGGACCGCGGGAGGGGTGGAGGAACGGCGGCGTTTGGAAAGAGCCATGGGCTTCCTGTTGAGCGCGGCTTTCGCCGTGGTCCTTGCCACCATGGTGTTTGCCGGCCCGGCCGTGCGCCTCGTGCTGGGGGAACGATACGCAGAATCCGCCAACGCCCTGAAGATAATCATCTGGGCAGTGATGCTGCGCTATGTGAACTGGGCGCTGAACATCACTCTGCTTGCAGCGGGACGGGAGAAAGTGCTCATGGTGACGTGTTTGGTTTGTCTGGCGGTCAATTCCATCGGCAACCTGGTGTTTATCCCGATGTATTCCTGGCGGGCTTCGGCGGTAATTACCATCGCCACGGAACTGGTTTTGCTGGTGCAAAACTTGTATTGGATACGGCGAGTCTTTGGAAGAGTCGCGTTGCCGTGGGGAATGGCGCGCAGCTCAGGTGTGTTTACCGTGCTCCTTGGAGTCGCGCTGGCAGGACGGTATTGGGGGCTGCCGCTGGTGGTCGGAACCATGTGCCTGCTGATTTTTGCGGCCTATCTATACGGCAGCGGTATGTTGGCGGAGTTTGCCGTGGTTTGGGGTGCGGAGGGAAGACCTGTGAGGTAGTCCTTTCACGATGAGCGCGAAATCGATGTCGATTCCGGTTTTCGACGCTTTCTCCGGCGGGAGGATGGCACTGCTTCTCGGGTTGCTGGGGGCGGCCCTGGCAGCGCTGTTTACGCTTGCGCCTTGGAGCCTGGCACTCCTCTGCGGGTTTGCTGTTCTGATGGTGTCGGCTGCGGAAAATGAGCCCTTCTTGTTGCTGGTGATATTTTTGACCCCCGTGGGTTGGTTCATTGGCAAGACAGATTTGCTGGTGAGTGCATTTCCCTCGCGGTCCAATATCGATGCCGCATTACTAATCCGTTGTGTCGTCATCGTCGGATTTTTCTTGGGTCGCCTCTGGCGCGGGCAGTTCGAGATTAAGCGACAGTTCCGCCCCGCCCTGGCAAAAGCATCCCTGGCATTCGCCGCCGCTGCCCTCATTTCCGCGGTTCTGAGTGAGCCTGACCTTAGGCTCGCCAGCATGATTCGGGTGGACCTTCGCGCGGTTGCATATCTGGGTTTCTTCTTCTTCATGCTGGCTTGGTGCGGCTCTCAGGAACGAATAGAGAGGATCGTACGTGTGCTGCTGACCTCTGCCCTTGTGGCGGCTGTATTCGGGATTGTGCAGGTTGCCGTCGGCGGGTATACCCTCTTGTGGTATTACCTATACCCCCTTGGTTCGGAAACTTTTCCCTGGGATTCCAGGGCGACGTCATTTCTGGACTATCCGAACGATCTCGCCAGCTACTTGAACTTGATTCTCCCCCTCGCCCTCGCGTGTTATGCCGTCGGTGGACCGGAGTGGAGAAATCTTGGGGCTTGGACGTTTGTGGTCGGAAGTGCCGCGCTAGTGTGCACTCAAAGTCGGGGAGGGATGCTGGGATTTGGTTGTATGCTCGTGGCCGGGATCTTTCTTCTTGTTGAGAAATTGCGCACGCGAATACTGTCATTGGGCACTACTGCGTCGTTGGGGATAGTCCTTTACCTGGCGGTAATAGCTCCAGGTAAGGCGCACCTTGGGGTGACTGATCTCTATACAGCCGCGACGCGCCTCTTCCTCTGGGGCGTCGCTTGGCAGTTGTTCACCGGCTCGCCGATACACGGTGTCGGCTGGGGGAATTTCCAAGTTCTTTACGGAGCATATCTGGATCCCTCCCTGCTTGCTGAAAGTCAACTGGGAGTTCATAACACCTACCTGGCATTGCTGGCGGAGACAGGCCTCCTTGGCTTTCTCGCTTTCATGATCCTCGTCGTTTTAGGCTTCCGCGCGGCCTACGACCATTTTCGGACGTCTCAAAACTCATTTGGCCGCTCACTCGGGTTTGGGGTGATGGGAGCGATGGTGGCGATGGTAGTGCAGGGATTCGTCGAATTCCAAATTGCCTTCACGCAATTTGGGGTTCTTTTTTGGATGCTCCTGGGTTTGCTTGTCGCGAGCGCCAGCCTGCAACGCAAGTCCGTCGTGAGCGCGGCTGTACCGTCGGGGCCAGGGGCTTGAAAAAACGGGTCTCGTTCCTGGGAGGGTTAACGTCAGGCTTGGAGTCGAGGGAACGGCTAGATTTGCTGTGGAACATGTTTTCAACGAAGACGGTGTTGACCAACGCGCACGCTGAGAAGGAAATCGAGGACCCTTCATCCTGCCCGGCGTGTGCCTCGTCGAATTGTATTGACGCAGGGTCGAGCGGTCCAGGGACCCTTCGTCGCCGCTGGTGCATGGAGTGCCATCTCATTTTCAGCAGTCCGATGCAAGCTGCCGATTCGGCCTGGTACGCGTCGTCGTGGATCTATGCTCTGCGCGAAATGAAACGCCGGTCGATTGGACAGGAAAAACGGGTACCTTGGAATTTCGCGCAAGCCCTGCGCCGCTTGGGCTCCGGTAAGGGAACCAAGCTGCTGGATGTCGGATGTGCTGAAGGGCACTTCCTGAATCTTGCCGGAAAGGCAGGCTATGAAGTGACCGGTTTGGATTTCAATCCGGTCAGCGTTGAGATCGCCAGGAAGCTGTTAGGTGTATCAACGGTTTACCAGTACTCCGTGGAAGAATTGGGCGACCGATTCCCGGGGACACAATTTGATGCGGTCACAATTTTCGAAGTTCTCGAACACACCGCGGACCCGTATCAAACGGTACGATCCATTTATAAGCTATTGAAGCCGGGAGGGCAGCTATTCCTTTCCGTGCCAGGAAACCGCCGGTGGCCCAGATTTTTTCATCCTGAAGTAGACGCACCGCCCCATCACTTGACGCTCTGGAGCGAAGAAGCCCTGGTGAGGCTTTTGGAGCGGGCGGGGTTGCGCGTTCATGGTGTTGAGATCAAGCCTCTAGGTGCGGAGGATCTTGGCATCCACCTGAAGTGGCGTTGGTACGATGCGCTTCGGAAGTTCCGGCCCAAGTCTTCGAGTGACGCCCCCACGGATAAAAGCAACGCCGTGGCCGGGCGGCAAGGTGGACGTGAAAAAAGGGCCGTGGGGATGGGTCGAGAGTTTGTACGGCTGGGGCTGTCACCGATTTGTTGGGTGCTTCGCTTGAACCCCAGGGCAGGGGGATTCACGTTGTTCGCTCATGGCGAGAAGACATGAGGGTTGCACCTCGAGGCCAATGGCGCGGGTGAGGAGCCGGACCCATACCATGAAGAACAAGATAACTATAGACGCACGGTGGCTGGTGGGCGGTATTGGGACATACACCCGGCATCTTTTGGAAGGTCTATGGAAGCATGGGGGCGAGTTTGAAGTGCATGTGATTACGCGGGAACAGCACGCCGATTCAGTGAAGCAATGGTCCCCGCGAGTGACGGTGGTCAACACCCCCATCTACACGGCGCGGGAACAATGGGCGATACCGCGGGCGGCAAAGGGGTGCGATTTGCTGCATGTTCCGCACTACAACGCACCGCTGCTTCAGCGTCCCCCTTTGGTGATTACGATCCATGACGTCATCCACATCACGGACCCGGACTATCGGGCGAGCTTCAAGTCCTGGGCCTATGCCCGGCCAATATTGAGTCTGGCCGCTCGCAAGGCAGAGCACATCATCACGGACTCAGAGTATTCCAAGGCGCAGATCATCCAGCGGCTGGGTGTGCCTGCTTCCAAGGTGAGTACGATCTATTGCGGCGTGAATGGTGAATTCCTGCCAATGGACAGGGAAAAGGCGTTCCAATCGGTCTCCACAACGCTGGAGATTCACGAACCATACCTGCTGTATGTCGGGAGCCTAAAACGCCACAAGAATGTTTCGAGCCTGCTGAGGGCGTTTGCGCTGCTCCGCGAGCGGCGGGATATTCCCCAGCGGTTGCTCATTCTAGGGGACGATGCGCAGGGCAAGTGCGAGTTAGCAGGGGAATGTGCGCGGCTAGGAATCAGCGAGAGGACTGACTTTGTTCCTCACGTCGGGCAGGGTCTGCTGCCCAAGGTCTATGCCGCAGCAGACGTCCTTGTGATGCCGTCGAGGATCGAAGGATTCGGTCTGCCGGTTCTGGAGGCGATGGCCTGCGGGACACCCGTCATCTGTTCACGAGCGGCTTCGCTGCCGGAGGTGGGAGGGGATGCAGTGATGTATTTTGATCCGCAAAGTCCGGAAGACCTTGCCGGCGCGGTCGAGCAGGTGTTGAGCTCGAAGGAGCTGCGGGAGAACCTGAGGGTCAAGGGTTTGAGGCGGGCGGCACGCTTTCCCTGGAAAGAATCTGTTGAGAAGCACCTCCAGGTGTACCAAGCCGCGCTCGGCTGATATCCGGCCCCGATCCCAGGAAAACTCGGAATCGAATGGATTGGTCCGTCAATCCGGGGAATGGCGCGAAGGGGTTTCGAGACACGTTCTCCGGGACGGAGTGATCCCCGTGGTGTGAATTGCGCGTAGCCATTGTGCATTACTGGTTTTTGAGCCGGCGCGGGGGCGAGCGGGTTGTCGAGGCCTTGTGCGAGCTGTTTCCGCAGGCCGATATCTTCGCGCTGGTGGCGGACCCCAAAACGCTCCTGCCGGAGCTTCAGAAGCACAAGCTGACGACATCGTTCTTGCAGAAATTACCGGGAAGCCGAGCGTGGCACCGCCACATGCTTCCGCTGTACCCGCTGGCGGTGGAACAGTTCGACTTGCGAGGCTACGACTTGGTGATTTCTTCGGAATCGGGACCGGCGAAAGGAGTGCTTACGGGACCGGAGACTTGTCACATCTGTTATTGCCACACTCCCATGAGGTACATCTGGAATTTCTATCAGGAATACAAGAACGGTAGCGGGCTGGGGCCGGTGAGAAAACTGATCTTTGGACTGACGGCCCACTATGCGCGGCTGTGGGACCAGGCGAGTGCGGCACGCGTGGATTATTTTGCGGTGAATTCCCACAATGTGGCCGCGCGGATCAGAAAGTACTATCGGCGGGAAGCAGAGGTGATCCACCCGCCCGTGAACCTGGACGGAGCGCAACTTTCCGGGAAGATCGGGGATTATTACCTCGTCGTGGGCCAGTTGGTGAACTACAAACGAGTGGACCTGGCCATTGAAGCTTGTAACAAACTCGGGCGGGCGCTGCGGATTGTGGGCGTCGGAGAAGAATACACACGTCTGCGGCGGATCGCGGGGAAGACCGTGAGCTTTCTCGGGGCGCTTTCGGACGACGATGTACGGGAACAATACGCACGGTGCCGCGCCCTGCTGTTCCCGGGAGAAGAGGACTTTGGAATCGTACCCGTGGAGGCGCAGGCATCCGGCCGACCGGTGATTGCATTTGGCAAGGGCGGGGCGCAGGAAACCGTAATCGGCGCGCCTCAAGACGGGTTTGCCGATCCAGAGCGATCGACGGGAATGTTTTTCGGAGAGCAGAGTGTGGATTCGCTCGTGGACGCGATTCTGAGGTTTGAGGCACTGGAATATCACTTTTCACCGCCCTTCATCCGAGCTCACGCGGAGCAATTCGATAAGAAGCACTTCTTGAAGAAGATGGACCATTTTGTGGCGGAAAAGCTGGAGGATTATCGCGAACTGCGCCCACCAAGGCGAGTGCAGGAGTGCGCGACCGCGAGTGATGGGAGGGCATGAAAGCCCGCGAAGCAGGCGGCATCATGTGGCCCACGGGGAGCCAGCCGTGGGAAAGCCGGAGGATGTAATCATTTCCTAAGCCCCGGCAGGGGCGACATCCGGCCGACTCTGGGAGGTCCTCGTTGGTGTCGAATCTCCGATCCGGCTGCTCCCACCGATATCAGCACAACCATGGGGCACACTTGGTTATCACCGCATTTCGGCGAATTCAAATGACTGGCAGAAAAGCAATCCTAAAGTTGCTTGGCTGCGCAGCGGGACTGCTTATTCTTCAGAGCGTGGCGGTTTTGGCAGAAGCCCCACTGGGGTCTGTTTACGTGCCGTTGGATAGCTGGGTGTATACGGCTCTTGATCGGTTGGCGGGTTTGGGAGTGATCAACAAGCAGTTCGTGGGTTTGCGGCCATGGACAAGAATACAGTGTGCTCAATTGGTAGTGGAAGCAGATGAAAACCTGCTGAATACTGAGGGCAAAGACAGCGAAGCCATGTCACTCTACGATGCCCTCAACCAGGAGTTCAGTGTAGAGATCGACTCTCTCGACGGCGGTTCGATGCGACAAGCCGGGGTGGAATCCGTCTATACGAGAGCGATGGGAATTTCCGGCACGCCGTTGCGCGACGGTTATAACTTTGGTCAAACGCTGGCGAATGATTTTGGCCGGCCCTTTAATAGGGGCTTTAATAATGTGTCCGGTTTTTCCGCGCAAGCTGTTCGGGGCCGGTTCTTTGCTTACATCCGCGGGGAGTATCAACACTCACCTGCCTACGCCGGATTGACGGGGGCGCAACAGTCATACCTCGAGCAGTTGGATGGAGTCCCCTCGGCCCCTTATTCACAGGCTGCGGGAACAGTTAACCAGGTTGCTCTTCTGGATACCTACGTGGGAATGCGCCTGGGGGTTTTTGACGTAACGGTCGGGAAGCAAAGTCTGTGGTGGGGGCCGGGAACCATGGGAGGCATGCTGTTTAGTGACAACATCGACCCTGTGCCCATGGTTAAAGTCAATGAGGTAGACCCCATTGTCCTACCGGGGTTTCTTGAGTATCTGGGGCCGGTGCGTGTGCAGGCGTTTTTGGGCAGACTCTTAGGCAGCCAATCCCCCCGCGGCCCCTTGATCCACGGAGAGAAAATCCTGCTCAAGCCCACACCGAACTTGGAGGTGGGGTTTTCCCGCACCACGGAAGCTTTCGGTCAAGGCATTCCTTTCACCTTCCGCAACCTGTTCGCCACTTATTTTAGCGTTAGCGATATTTGCTGTGTCGCCAATCCACAAGATTTTCCGGGAAAGCGCCAGGGTGGCTTCGATTTCTCTTACCGCCTCCCCCATCTGCGCAAGTGGGTGACCCTCTACTCCGATAACTTCAGCGAAGACGATGTAAACCCGCTGGTGAACCCTTCCCGGGCCATGTACAATCCGGGCATTTACCTGTCCCAGATTCCAGGCCTCGGGAAGTTCGATTTTCGCTTTGAGCTTGCCAACACACACCATCATGAGGAGGCCTATACCAGTTTTTTCTACAAGCAGGCATTCACCAACAAAGGCTTCCTGATCGGCGATACGGTCGGCAGGCGCGGGTCCGCCTTCGACCTGAGCAGTACGTATTGGCTTGCGCCCCGAAAACGCGTGCAAGTTGGATGGCGTGAGCAGGACGTAAGCAAGGATCTGATACCCTCCGGGGGGTCGCAGAATTCGTTGCGGGTCCAAGCCGGCTGGTTAGTCCAAAAGGAGATGGAGTTTTCGTTCCTTGCCCAACATGAGCTCTGGGTGTTCCCATTTCTAGCCACAAGGCCGCAGAGCGACAACGTCATTTCTCTCCAGTTCACCCTTCATCCCAAGAAACTCTGGTCGCGTGCCGCTTTGAGGACTTCGGATTGAGTCTGAGATTCCGGCCATGGGCGTAACAAAACTTTCGCCGCGGCCGGCCGGGCTTAAGCACCTGGCCGAATTCTTTACAGAGGCTATGATCGCCTGGTGAGGGTCTTAGCCTCGCGCTAGGCTGGGATTGCGCCGGGTGGGGGGGCGGCATCGTGGGAGGAGGGACAATTTGTCCGGGCTCCTTTGAGCGCCTCCTTCCATCCGCGAAGGCCTTTCCCGGGCCCCTGTCCATTCCGCCCTTGGGCCACGAATCGGTCATAGCCGCAAGCCCACAGCCTCCCTCGTCGACGGCTCACCCTCCCAACATGAGACGCGGGTGAGGAGTTTAGGCACGTCCAAGGATTGTCAGCTTATTGTTGGATTTCCATCTGTAAGCCTTAGGGCGTGAGGTCATCCAAGTCTACGATTTCGCACCCGAGCCGTCCGAGGCCATCCAGGATGGGCCGCGTATGGCCGCAGATGTGCAATCGCCCGCGCGCGCCCTTCGCATGAATGGCGTCGACCATCTTCTTCTCGTAAGGCCAGATTCGGGCACTGAGGCGTTGAACTTGGAGGACCGCAAGGCAATAACAACCTTGATGCAAGCAGTCATCCCGTTCACAGGCCAACGGACTATCTTCCATTTGAGTGCTTGGACACTAAGCTGAAGATCTCCCGCCCGCGGCCTCGCCGTCAGTAGTCAGCCTGAAGGGAAGGAGATTCTGTCCAGGCCCCCTCAAAAAACCGGAAGTCATCCCGCATTACGATACGGCGAATCGGCAGCCTCTTAATCAACCGCTCATCAGAAATCATCTCAACCACTCCGGCGCGCGTGACTTTCAGTATGGCCTGTGACAGCGACATTTCGTAGCAGATCAGCAGGGTAACTTCCCAGTTGCCTTCGGAACCCGGTCTGATCCGAGACGGCCTCTTGCGCAAATACTCCCCGGCGAGTTGCAAAAGACCGGCGGGGGGTGAATCCATGAGCGGCAGGTCCGCGATGGACTCAACAACCCGAAATGGACCCGAGTCGCCCCAAACGGTGGCGCAGAAGAACTGCACGTAGGCCAGCACCGTTTTGGGATCGTCCATACCCTTCAACCAACCGAACTGGTTCAGTTGATGAATGGCGGAAGACTCTCCGTTGAAAACCGCAGATTGGTCGGCGCCGCTCAGGGCGACCGTGCAGATTCCGCCGGACCGGTCATCGAATCGAGCTTGCACCTCGACCAGCGTCCGGCCGGGATAAAAGCTCGGATGCAATTCGCGGACGCGCTCAATGGCCCCGCTCCTGCCGTGTAGCACGCGTCCCGGCACGACGATAGGCGCCAGCCGCCTTCGGATCTCATCGGGATGCTCGATGTCGCGCCAATCCCCTGCAAAGAGTGGTCGATCCGTCCAGGCGGGGGGGGCGGCGACAATTTGAATCGCAGCCTCGGTCGCGCTTAAATTCTGTTCAAACCAGGCCTGGAAGACATGTTGCACGTCTTCCGCGATCTCCGCCATAATTGAAGGGGATCGATCGCGTCCTTCGGTCAGGCTCCGGATTTGCTTTTCCACTAGCAGCCAACTGGAAGTGGAGGGCAGATCTTCCGTCATCCATGGCCGCGCTTCCTGCCAGACTTCGCGGATCTCAGCCTCTTGCTGTTTTGAAAACGGGAGTTCGGCCTCGATCATTTCGAGTGCCGCGATCAGCGAAAAAAGCCTGGCCCTACGGCCTTCCTCCTCCGGTAACGATCGCGCCTCGTTTTGCGCCCGAACGAAGTCCCACAGCGCCTGATTCGCCCGGTAGAAAGACCTCTCCTGCGGCGACATCAGGACAGACGCGGCGCTAAGCAGTGACGCGCCTCCGGCCGCGGAGGGAAATTCGGCATGCCACTGCTGAGCCTGTAACCAGACGGTAAATGCCGTGAGCCGGCCCGATTGTAACAAGAAGCGGCAATAGTCGCATGCCAGATCGATCCAGGCGCCCGAGGACGTTTTCAAAATGCCGCGGGGCAAGCCGACCGTCAGAAAATTCCAGAGAGCATATAACAGGGTGGGCTCGCTCGCGAGCGTTCGCTTCGCCTGCTGGAGCAAAAACTGGAGTGTGTTATCCGCCTCGATCGCCTCGTGGGGATGGAACTTCTCGAGTATCGCCAGGGCATGCACATGGTCCTGGCCAAGCAACGCCGCGAAGGCGATCATCGGCGCTTCGCGGATCGCCTTCTGCGCTTCCGGGGTCAGTCTCTTCGGCTCGCCGCACGTTTCCAGCAACTGGAGAAGTCGCTCGATGTCTTCGATCTCGAAGGCGCGGGAGCGGAACAGAAGCGCTCGATAAGTGAACGCGATATTTTCCAAGACCAGGGGACTGTTTTCATTGCCGAGCACACTCTTGGCATATTTCAGAAGGTCTTGCTCGCCTTGCGACATCCCACGCCGATCCATCAGGCTATTCCTTCCCCGGTAGGCGCGCTCTGAGATTCCGCCTCGAATACCTGGCTGAGACTGGCGAAGGCATCGAAGCTTTTCACGGTTTCTTTGGTGAGCTCAACGGTACTGGGTGAGTCGAGCCAGTCCGGTTTGGAAGCCGGGTCCGCGTTAAACAACTGATAGACTCTGATCCGCGCGATGTTCTGGAGGGCGTGGGTCGTGGCGAGTCGGGCCGACCCGTCCTGCGGCGGGGGGGATGGCAGGAAACGCAATGGATTTGCCTGGGGGGATCCGTAGTCGAGTTCGAATAGGGCTGCGAACAGAGCGATACGCCAGGGTTCGATTCTCCACGCCAGTTCTCTCAGCGGAGCCTCCCACTGTCTCGCTTCCGAGAAAATCAGATCTACAAAACCCTCTCCCAACAGGTCCGGGGACAGGGGCGCGAAATCCAAACCTCCGCCTTGATGATCGCTGATGATGTCATAAAACTGCTGGTTGAAAGTATTCCGGCCGGGGAGCAAAGAGGCGGCCGGATCGTCCTTCCGTGACCAGACCGACTCGAGATTTTTTGGGGACAGGCCTCGGGTCATGGTGGCCAGGACAAGCAACGCCTCATGTTGCCGGACCCATTCCTCGCCGCGGGAATATCCCTTGGCTCGCTCGCGCCAGAAGCTTCGCTCGTTCTCGAGAATCTGGCGAAGCGCCCGCTTTTTAGGCGTGAGCGTTCGGTCGTCTCCGCCGCTGAGCACGACCAGTTCGCCAGCGATCGCGGCCCACAGAGGCCGCCGTTGGGGATCGATAGACACCAGAAAGTTGTCCAACTGTTCGTTCGAGAAGCTTTTCTCTTTGCAGTCCGCTCTTTCAATTCGCCCTCTCATGATGGCCACCGCGTCCGAGGCGGACAAACCCTGGAGACAAATGCGGAGCACGGAGCCAGGCGCGTCGGAGAACCATGTAGTCGCCTCGTCCATCGAACGGCCATCCACGTCGCGGGCGAGCAGCAGCAGCCGGGCGGAGGTGGTGAAGGATTTGCTGCGGCTCTGGAGATCGTCGACAAGCTTCCTGAGCATGGTGATTCGCGCCACCGCATCATCGACAACCAGAAAAGTCGGAAACGTAGGCGTCCAATGCGTCGAGAGAATATATTCGATGGCGTCTTCCTCGGCGAAGCCGGCTAGCGGCCAGCGGTCCTGGATTCGTCCAATCAACTCGAGCGCCAGCCGGCTCTTGCCCATTCCGGAATCGCCGATGAGGTAACAATATTGGAAGTCGCCGCCCTGATGGGGCGATGCCAGAAAACCTCCGACCAGGTCCGCAATAATCTCTTCCCGGCCGGCGAAGGTGTCACGCGCTTTCGCGAAGGAGAATCGGCTCAGTCCCACGGCGTCGTCCGAAGTGAACCGCTTCAATTTGCTCGCCAGCGGGTCAGCGCGTCGAAAAGCCTGGATCGCTGATTCCGGCCATTCCCCTGGGAAATTCCGCCCGCCCGGGTACATCCCTCCTTCCATCTCCCGGATAGTCTCCTCGGCCAGCGCCGCGGCGACCAGAACGATCCGAAGCCGCAACGGGATCCCGGTGACCAGCGGACGAAGCAAGGCTTTCAGGTAGTAGAATCGCAACGCACGAAAGTAGGATATCGGCCAGTATGGCTCGGGGCCCTCGCTCAGCAGTCCCCAGATGCGTCGCCGCGCCTCGAAGATGAATCGTCCCGCCGTGCCGGCTAGACGTTCCACTTCCGGATCGGTGATCGGCGCACGGAGAGGTCTGCCGTCCAGCCTGTCGACGGCGAGCACAAATGCCGCTACGGTCGAGGAGAGGAGTTCCTCCTCCGAGCGTCCCTGGAAGTGGCTGGAGGCGATGGCGGTAAAAACCGACCGCCAGAAATCCGCCTCGATTCTCACCACGTCTTCAACCACGGGTTGATTGCCGGCCAATTTCTCAATATCGATGATGGCGAGTTCGTCGGGACGTTCATACGGTCCCAAGGCAACCAGAATGTTCGTCGACTGCAAGTCGCCATGGGTGCGCGCTTTGAGCAGCCGGCCGGTTTGTTCGCCCAGATGAGCCTCCAGCCGGTGGAGCGGGTTCGAGAACGTCCCTGGGGTCGAGAATGGCGGGAGGGTGAATCGTTCGGCCAAGGGATTCGGTATCAACCCCGCCTTGGAAAGCATCTGCCGGATCTCGACCGCCCGTGTCGTGAGTTCCTGGTTGAAGTCCTGCCAGAGCATGGCTTCATAACGCCCCGCCCCTCCCAGGTAGAGGTGCCGGAGAAAACTTTCCATCAGGTCGAGCACGAGTTCCACATTTTTGAAATTGGTCATCAATTGGCGTATCAGAAACTCGTTTAACTGAGACACCTCGCCGGAGAGGGTCCTGCCCTGAAAGACCGGAAAGACCATGATTCCATCGCTAGGCACGTTTTTGACAAATGGGAACTGAAGCTGTGCCGGAGTGTCTCCGGCGCTCCGCAGGGTCTCGATGGATTTCCATTCGGCACGCAACCGATCGGGACGGTCAAACTTGACCAGAACATTCTGGCCACTCTCCGGAAGGTGCATAAGATACAGCCTGGAAAATCCCGCAAGACCCGAGACGACACTTCGCAGAATGGACGGTCCCCCCTCGCTAACCAACTTCAGACGGCGCAACACCTTGGCAATCCATTGTCCATCCTGATAGATCAGCACGCCATCTTTGGCTTGGTTACCCGGGAGCGGGAGAAGCGCGGCATGCCTGTTGCCCCGTCGAAAAGCATTCATCTGACGCCATAACTCAGCACCGATTGTTTCATCTGCCGGGACCTTAACGGCGAATATCCGGCCTTTCCCCAGGTCGAAGAAGTAGTTGCGGACCTGCTCGGACTCACCGGAGAGCGACCGGAATGGCTCCGGCATGCGGCCCCGAGATGCGATCATCTTATGCTTTCGAAACGCACCCTCAACAAGCAGACGATCCTCAGGAGTCATGGGTACCTCCGAATAGCTTATGTAACTCAGAACGCGATGAGCCCTGGACGCAGAGTATACACCAATATCCACACCCAGCGAACCGGCAGTGTCCACGCATCGTCGTGCCGGCCACGGAATCGAATCGTGAATCTCGGACGTGTGGTCTGGGCTGTCGTCTCGGAAGCCGGCAGCGCATCAGCGGGGTAGCGCGGAGGAGGGCGCATTTCAGCCCTCCTCCCCGGCTCTTAACACGATGGGCGTTTACAGGTTTATTAATGCGAATCAACAAAAAGCCGCAGTGGAACGCAAAGCGGGGTAGCGGGGTAGCGCGGAGGTGGGCGCATTTCAACCCTCCTCCGCGGCGCTTAACTGACGCGCTACCAGCTTATAAAGTTAAGTTCCTAGATCCGGGCATCGGCGGAGACGTTTCAGAAGGTCACGCCCATCCCGCTCGCCAGTCTCAACGCCTGCGAGTAATCGTCGATGGCTTCGGCCCACTTTTTCTGGGCCTCATAAATCCGGCCTCGGTTGTAGAACGCCGAGGCGTCTTTGCGGAGGCTCAGGGCATGGGTCAGATCGAGCAACGCGCCCTCCGCATCGCCTCGTTTGAACTGTGCGGTTGCACGGTTTGCCCAGGCGTCCGCAAGCGACGGATCCGCCTGCGTCGATTCCGTGAAACTCGCATACGCCGAAGCGGGATTCGCCTCTTGCAGCTCACACAAGCCACGCAGGCAGAGAAGCCGGGCATGCCTCGGGCTGGCTCGCAATGCGGTATCGGTATCACGGCGCGCCGCGCCGAACAGACCCCGATCGTAGTAGAGACAAGCGCGATTACTGAGAGCCTCGACATGATGGGGCTCCAACGTTAGAACATAGTTGTAATCGGCGAGCGCCTCATCCGGCCTGCCCAGCGCCACCAGCGTTTGCGCTCGATTGAAATACGGCTGGGGATAAGGCGGGCTCCATCGGATCGCGGCGTTATAGTCATTCAAAGCTTCTTCGTACCTCCCCGCGCGCTGATACAGAACACCGCGGTCGAGGTAGGCTTCCGAGTCTCCGGGTTGGTGGCGAAGCAACTCGGTCAGGTCGTCCATGGCGGCCTCGGGCTGCCGGAGAGCGACCTGAAGTCGAGCGCGATTATGCAGCAAGAGAACGCATTCCTGGGGGTATTTGCCAGGAGCTTCTTTTGCCAGGTAGTCAAGCGCGGCGGTCAGCAACTCGTAAGCCGCCGTCAACCGCCCGGTGCGCATTTCCACCAAAGCCAGCGTGTTGCGAAGAAATGCCAGATTCACAGCTCGACTTTCCGAAGGCGCCAGCATTTCCGTGAAGGCGAGGGATTTCTCAACCCACGCTCTGGCGGCACGGAAGTCGCGCCGTGCAGGTTCGTACAGCCGCGCCGTCAGGATCGCCCGGGCATAGGTGGTGTGAGCAAGCAATGCCGGATCGGTGCTCTGTGCCATATTCTCATCGCATATCGCCTCCACCTCATCGAAACGGCCCAGCAGCAAAAGGGAAAACAGAGCGTTGCGCGTCAGGTCGTTGTAACATTTGCTCCGCTGCGTGGCCTCGATCATGTTGCGGCCACGCAGCGCCCAGTCTAGCGCGGCATGGTAATACCCGAGGTGCATGCAGCGTTTGGATGCTGCCACCAGCGGCTCCACTTCCGCCCGCGCCTTTTCATAATGAAGCGGAATCGCCCCGAGCGTAAGATCCTTTCGATTCGACGCCTCAAGCGTCGCGGCGCGGGCCCGGTGCAAAGCCTGTCGCTCCTCGGCGGGAGCACCGGCATAGACATACTTCAAAACCAGCCGATCCGACGTGCACTCGGACTCCACATATTCCCCCTCCAGCCTGACCCGCTCGGCCGCCGGAAGGCGCGCAGCGATGTCGATGAGGAACTCCCGCAGATTGCAGGCGGGCGGCTGCATGGCCGACAGATCTACCCATCCCGAGATTTCGTTGAGCGCGCCCCATTCCCCGGCCCATCCCGCCGCAACCCGCTTCAACCAAACGCGCCAGGGTTCGGGGATCCCGCCGGCGCCCGCCGCCGTGTCCATGGTGGCCGCCTGGGCATGCTTCTTTAGCGCGGACCGGAGCGGATCACCTAATTGATCGGAGGTACTGCACACTCTTACGACGAGTCGCGCCGGATCGGCGCGACGAAGCAGCACCGACACAAATTCCTGGTCGAGCGGGTCTGCCTGATCGATATTTTCAAAACAAATCGCTAATCGGATCGCCGGCCGGCGAGCCCCGTACGCCAGGAGAAAGTCCGTCAAACCATGCGCCAATCGCAGGGTCCATGAGCGCGCGTTTCCTTCACGCGAGATTCTCAGCCAATCGGCCACCTCGCCGGATACGGGGATCTGACGTTCCGCTTCCGGACACACCGACAAAAGCGTGAGTTGATATTGGGCAACAAGATCAGGTGCGAGGACCGATGCGTCCCCGATGAACTGGCGGATGACTGCTGCGGCTGCGCTATATACGCCGCGGAAATTGCGGTGAGCATCAACCTCGTGCCACTCCGCACCTTGACAATGAGGAGCGGCCGCGCGATCAACACGGAAGGGAGCGACGACCCACTCGTGCGACAAAGACAGGGGCATACCTACCGCAGCACAAGCTGCGCCTCCGCATGAGAGTGGATTTGAATACCTAGTCGCTGCTGACACAGACTGACGTATCTGATGACGACAGCCCACCGCCTGTCAAATTCGAAAGCCCGCCCGTGACGGCCTTGAGATCGTCTTCACCCAACTCTTTTGACTCGACGTATCCGGTGGCGCCCGACTTTGCTAAAAGATCCTTGCCTGAATCCTGAGCTGTCATGTAAGGGTCTCCTTTTGCCAGACGATAATTTAAGAACACATTATCAGACTTTTTGTCACCCGTCAACATATCGATTAGCGGGCTGTCCTAATTCGAGATGTAGCGCCGGGCTTTAGCCCGGCATGTGCCGACCTAAAGGTCGGCGCTACGTCAAATTAGTGCCGCCTAAAGGTCGGCGCTACGTCAAATTAGTGCCGACCTAAAGGTCGGCGCTACGTCAAATTAGACAGCCATCAGAGGTACGTGTACTTTACGTTCCTCTGCGGTTTTTTGTTTATTCGCATTAGTAAACGTGTAAACGCCCATCGTGTTAAGAGCCGCGGAGGAGGGCTGAAATGCGCCCACCTCCGCGCTACCCCGCTGAAGCCGCGCCCTTACCGAAAACTGCAAACTCCACTCACCATTGCATGGAGCGGCGGGCAGGAGTATCTTTTGGGGCGGCGGAAGGTGGATCATGGAAATCCCGGGCACTACCACCCATCAAGAACTTAAGCCGTATGGAGGTATGGAATGGAGAATGAAAAAAGTCACAAGCTCACGCGTCGTGGCTTCATGGGCGCGGCGGCGGCATTCACGATAGTTCCCCGTCACGTTTTGGGGGGAGCCGGTTATACCCCACCCAGCGACAAGATCACCATAGCCTCGATCGGCTTGGGCCGTCAGGGGATGGTGGTTACCATGGAGCTCTTGGCGCGACCGGACGTCCAGGTGGTGGCGGTCGCCGACCCGGATGAAATGAACAAGAGCGTTGCCGAGTATGGCGCGAATTCGCTGTTGAAAGAGGAGCGCCGGCTGCTGGGCCCCGGCTACGAAAACTGGGGGGAGGAGCTCTCTTCGCCGGGCGAGAAGTGGCTGCTTCCCAACTGGAAGAGCAGCATGGGGGCGGGTGGCCGCGAACCCGCGAAGAAGGTGGTGGAGACGTACTACAGCTCGCGAAAAAACAACACTTACAAGGGCTGCACCGCGTACCGCGATTTCCGCGAGCTCCTGGAAAAGGAAAAAGACCTGGACGCCGTCTACGTGGCCACCCCGGACCATTGGCACGCCGGCGTCTCCATCGCCGCCATGCTCAAGCACAAGCACGTCTTGTCGCAGAAGCCCATGGCGCATAACATCGGTGAGACCCGCCGCATGGCGGACGTGGCCAGGCAGATGAACCGGGTCGGGGCGTTGCCCGTGAACAATCCGACCTCCAGGGACACCCAGGCCCTTCACGACTGGATCGCGGACGGCGCCATCGGGACCTTGTGCGAAGTCCACAACTGGTCGAGCCGCCCCAACTCCCCCCAAGGAATCGAGCGTCCGCGAGAAAATCCGCCGGTTCCCCAGGGTCTCGACTGGGATCTTTGGGTGGGACCGGCTCCGCTTTGTCCCTACAACCCGCTCTACCATCCTTTTCAATGGCGCGGGTGGCTCGACTTCGGCACCGGCGCGATCGGCAACATGGGATCCTACAGCTTGGCCGGCCTGTATAAGATCCTCGACCTCACGGCTCCCACGGCGGCTGAGGCTTCGGCCACCGGCTGGTGGGACTCCACCCCCGCGGCGCGCGCGGAAAGCTACCCGCGAGCCTCGGTGATTCATCTCTATTACCCGGCTCACAACAACCGGCCCGCGTTCCGCCTGACCTGGTACGAAGGGGGCATACGGCCGCCCCGTCCCGCCGGTTTGAGACCCGAGGACGATCACTACTTCCAGCCGGGCGAAGAGAACGAAGGCATCATGTATGTCGGTGACAAGGGATTCATCCTCGGCGGGTTCAACGGCACCAACCCGCGGGTCTACCCGGAGTCGACGAAATACCAACTGCCCCCCCGGCAGCGGCCCGCTCGCCCGGCGGCGGGCGACCGCGATGCCGTCGAACACTGGCTGGCGGCCGTCCAAAAGGACAACGCCGTCGAGCAATGGATTGCGGCCGTCAAAGGCGGAGCCGCTCCGGCTACCAATTACGCGCTCCAGGCGGGGCCGACCGAATCCCTCCTGCTGGGCGTGCTGGCACAGCGCTTTGCGGGCGAAAAACTCGAATGGGATTCGGCGAACATGCGCGTGACCAATTGCGAAGAAGCCAACGCTTACGTGAACCCGCCGTACCGGGATGGGTACAAAGTCTAAGGCGGATCCGTGACCGGCGGCTTCGCCGCTTGCTGTGCGGATAGGCTCCGGGTAACTCCCCTCCTGATTCAGGAGGGGTGGCGCGCCGAGCGCCGGGGTGGTTATCTCCTCGAGCCGAAAAAGAAAAGTCCACGGTCAAAAAAGCGTTGACCGGGGCTACCTCTTGCCATTCGATAAACATCGGCTGTTCGGGAAGTAAGGGCATGGCATCCCCATCACGAAGGGCGTTCCTGAAGTCTGCGGGGCTCCTGGCGGCAGGCCTGCCGGAGCCGGTCCGGGTGGCCGCGGCGGCCGCAGGGCCCGTCCGGATTCGGAATATCGAGATATTCCCGATCGAAATCCCCATCCCGCGCGAAGAACTCGATGCGGGCAAATACGCGCGCTATACCTTCTATGAAGTGGAGACGGATGCCGGCGTGCGCGGCTACTGCTTCGATCGCGGCACGGACTACACTCAGCTCGAGCAGGTCATCCGGCCGGCCCTGGTGGGGCAGGACCTTTTCGCGATCGATCAACACCTGAAGGCGGGCCTCGACCGCTGGGGCGGCGTCGAGGAGGCCCTCTGGGACGCCATCGGCAAAATCGCCGGCCAGCCCGTCGCGCGCCTCCTGGGCGGCGCTCGGTCACGCCTCAAAGTCTACCTGACCTGTGTGTGGAGAGGCAAAGCCGACCAGTCCCAGGTGTCCTACCAGCAGCAGGCAGACATGGCGCTGAAAATCAAGAAGGCCGGCTTCAGCGGTATAAAGATCCGCGCCTGGCGACCGAATCCAACGGACGATGCCAACGCCTGCGGCGAAATCCGCGCCGCGGTGGGGCCGGATTTCGCGATCATGGTCGACCGTACCGCGGACCTGCCCGGCCTATGGGATTACCCCACGGCGCTCGAGGTGGCCCGCGCGCTCGCAAAGCACAACGTCCGATGGCTCGAGGAGCCGTTTGCGCGCGATGATCTCCTCTCGCCGGGCCGGCTGGCGCGCCAAGTGGGTATCCCCATCTCGGGAGGTGAGAGGTTTCACGGGCTGGATGCGTATCGCGAGTGTCTGGTTCACGAGACCTACGATATTCTTCAACCTGACGTGGTGATCTGCGGCGGTATCTCGATGGTGAGAAAGATCGCGGCGCTGGTGGAGGCTTTCCGCCGGCCCGTCATTCTGCACGGCGCCATGGGTCTGCGGCTGGCCGGTTGGCTTCAGGTCAGCGCCTCCATCGGAGCGGAATGGCAGGAACTTGCTCTCATCACGCCGCCGCTCCTGCCGGAAGAACAATGGAGTCCGGCGCTGAAGGTGCTCCACACCGATTCGCTGTTCACCATAAAGAACGGTTACATCGAGGTGCCGCAGGCGCCTGGGCTGGGGCTGGACGTCAACCGGGACGCGGTCGCCGAATACAGAATTCCCAACTTGCCGAGCCGAAGTTTCTATCCACAATATCCGGATTAGGCAGGAAAGGACCCGGCCGGGGCCAACCGTGGGAAGCCGAGGTGAAACGGGAATCCTGGCAGCATGCGTCGTCGCCAAGGGAGGCTGGTTTCGACGCTTTGACTTTCTGGAGCGGGGGGCAGACCGGGCCGTCCCATTGTGAGGCATGCCATGGAACTCGAGAAGCAATCTGCACACACCTCCCGCCGCGCGATTTCCCGTATCCTCGTCGCCGCTGCGGTAGCGGGTTTCACGTGCATTCTCGCCGCGGAGGTTACTCTCGCCTCCCGCAAACTTTCTGCGACCTGGGATGAGCCCTACAACTTGTTGGCGGGAATCCGCTATTGGCAGGCGGGCGATTTCGGCATTAATCCTGAACACCCACCGCTGGCCAAACTCGCGGCCACGCTACCGCTTCTGGGCATGCGCCTGAAAGTTCCCTTCCTGGGGAGCAATATCAGCGGACCCAACTGCAACATCCAAGGCCGGGCATTGGTTTTCGGCAATGACGCGGACGCCATTTTGCTCCGGTCGCGGCTTGCCGTGGCCGGCTTTGCTCTGGTACTGATCTTTCTCCTGTTCGAAGCCGGTCATCGCATGTTCGGGCCAGGGGTGGCGTGGCTGGCCGTCGTGCTCGCCTTGTTTGAACCGAACCTGCTGGCGCACTCGGCGCTGGTCACCGCGGACTTCGGGTTGGCCTGCCTGTATTTTGCAGGGGTTTACGCCCTGTGGCGCGTCGCAGAGCGGCCCACCGCCTGGCGCCTGATCGGCTGCGGCGTGGCCTGCGGGATGGCGCTGGCGGTAAAGCATTCCGGGATATTCCTGATCCCCACGCTGATCCTGTTGGTGGCCGTGGAAATCGTTTGGCAATTCAGCCGCGCGGCGCTGAACGAAACGCAAGTCCTGGCACGGGCGACTCTCCATTGGATAGCCAGGCTTGCCATCATCGGCGCACTGGCTCTCGTCGTCCTGTGGGGATTTTACCGATTTCAATATGCGGCGCGCCCTGACGGGTTGAGACTCTCGCCCACTCTCTCCATGACGCTTCTCGGTTTGAGCGGCCATACCTCGCGGCCACTCCTGGCCATCGCCGCACGCTTCAAGCTGCTGCCGGAATCCTATCTTTATGGTCTCAGCGGCGTGCTCGCGGTGAATGCCAGCCCGCGCATCGCTTTCCTTCTCGGCCGTCTCTATCCGCGCGCGTTCTGGTATTACTTCCCGGTTACCGTCCTCATCAAGTCGACGCTGGGATTCCTGGCCCTCTTGATTCTGGCTCTGGCGCGCCTGCGGGCCTGGTCGGGAGAATCGTATCGGAAGGCGGCGTATCTCCTGATTCCGCCCGCGCTCTTTCTGGGCGTCAACCTGACTTCGGCCATCAACATCGGAATCCGCCACATCCTTCCGATCTACCCTTTTTTGATTCTGGCCGCGGCGGCAGGAGCATGGGAACTGGCCGGGCGGCGGCGCGCCTGGGCGGTGGTCATCGCGGCGCTCGTAGGGTTTCACGTCGTCTCCTCGCTCCATGCGCATCCCAACTACCTGGCCTATTCCAACGGATTATGGGGAGGAACGTCGCGGACGTATCGTTTGCTGTCGGATTCCAACGTGGATTGGGGTCAAGGATTAATCCAAGCGCGGGAGTATCTGGCACGTAGGAATATCCGGGATTGTTGGTTCGCCTATTATGGCAGCGCGGATCCCGGCTACTACCATATTCCCTGCAAAATGTTGCCTGACCCATTCCTTTGGTGGTGGGGCGAACCCGCGGCGGTTCCCCCGGAGAATTTCCCGGGAGTCGTTTTGATCAGCGCCACGGAGATTTCCGGGCCCGACTGGGGACCCGCAGAGCTCAATCCCTACAGCCATTTCCTCGCTTCCCAGCCCGCTGCCAATCTTGGCGGATCCATCCTGGTGTTTGAGGGTAATGTTGATTTGCGTGCCGCCGCCGCGCAAGCCCATATGACCAAGGGGTGGGACCTCTACGATGCCGGCCAGCCCGAAATCGCCATGCAGGAATTGCTCAAGGCGGAAGAACTCGCGCCCCATCATCCGGGCCCGCCTTCGATGCTCGGAGCGATTCTCGCCAAAGCCCAGCGGACGGAGGAGGCCCGGACCCAACTCACCCTCGCTCTCAAACTCGCCCAAGCTGCTCATCCGGAGTTTCACAGCGTTTGGCTGGACTTGATTAAAGCGCAACTCGCGGACCTCGATTAAAAGAGGGCGTCCGCCGGTGCTCCGTAGAGGTCATTCCCGGGTTCCCGCGGCTCCGTGCTTCGAGCAGGGCATCACCGGGCCGGCTTGCGCGCCAGCCTCATTCTTCCTTCAACACCGTCACCGGATCGACTTGCACGGCGCGCCACGCAGGCACGGCACAGGCAGCGAGCGCGATCGTTCCCAACAGCACGGTTACACCGCCGATCACCAACGGGTCCAGCGGCCGAACCCCGTAGGTCTGATTGGCGACTGCCTTCTCGAACCCAGCCGCGCCGGCGAATCCCGCCGCCAGCCCGATGCCTACGAGCACCAGGCCTTGCCTGAGGACCAATCTCACCACCCGCGCTCCCGTGCTGCCCAGCGCCATGCGGATGGCGATCTCGCGCCGTCGCTGCGCCACCAGGTAGGCAAGAACTCCGTAAATGCCGATTGCCGAAAGGAACAGCGCCAGCCCTCCAAACGCCAACGCCAGCAGCAGGGACGTCCGGCGGGATGACAACGAAAGCGCGGCGCGCTCATCCATCGTCTTCACATCGAACAACGGCAGGTCTGGATCGATCCCGGCCACCGCCGTGCGGACCGTGCGCGCTACGGCGCCCGCCTCCCCGACGGTCCTGACGGCGAACGTAAAATCTCGCGACGGCTCCTGCGCGTATGGAAAATAGTATGCGCCGGCCGCGCCCTTGGTCCCGGCGAGATCTTCCAGCCGGACGGAGCGCACGACGCCCACCACTCGGTACCAGCGTGTGTTTGGGTCAAGCTTGGCCAGTTCCTTCGGACTGTTTGGTCTGTACATTCGCTGTCCAAGCGGATCGCGATTCGGCCAGAAGTGGCGGGCCAGCCGTTCGTCGACAATAACCACAGGCGGGGCGCTTTCATTGTCGCGCTCCTCGAAGTAGCGCCCGCGTATCAGCGCGATGTTCATCGTCTCAAAGTAGCCGGGCGTGACGGAGAGGCGGTACGGAGAGATTACGGATTCGCCCGGCGTCATGACATGGCCCTCGGCCACGATGATGCTGGAAAAGAAGCTGTTGCCGAAGGGAATCTGTGTGGTCGCCCCGGCGGCGGCCACGCCCGGTAAATGGCGGATCGAATCCAGCGCCCGGTTCATCAGAATCCGCAACTCCCCGTCGCTCGGATACCGGGATTTCGGCGCCTCCGTGGAGGCGGTCACCACACCCTTGCTTGTGAAGCCCGGATCGACCGCCAGCAGGTGGCGAAAGCTGGCCAGCAGCAGTCCCGCTCCGGCCAGGAGCACGAAGGCCAGCCCAATTTCGGCGCTCACCAGGCCCTGGCGCAACCGGCGGGTCCGCGTGCCGCCCGTGCCCGTGCGGCCGCCCTCGCGCAGCATGCCGCTCAGGTTAATTCTAAAAGCGCCGGCGATCGGCACAAATCCGACCAGCACACCCACCACGACCGCCAGCCCGAGGGCGACCAGAACCACGGTGCCGTCGATGCGCACTTCGTCCGCCCGGGGAAAATGGCCGAGCCCGATCATCGCCACTATCCGCAGAAGCACGGTACCGAGCAGGACGCCGGCGATGCCACCCGCCCCTGCCAGCAGCACGTTTTCCACCACCCATTGGCGCGCGAGTTGGGCCCGGCCCGCGCCCAGCGCCAGCCGCGTGGCGATCTCCTTGCCTCGCACGCTCCAGCGCGCCAGCGCCAGGTTGGCGATGTTCAATCCTCCAATGAGCAGCACGAACGCTGCTCCGCCCCACAGCAGGTACAGCGCGCCTTCTACGTCTTTGACCAGCATGTGCTGAAGGGGTTCGACTTGGGTATAGAAGCCCGCCTTGATGAGGGTGCTCTTCCACTCGGGAAGTCGATCCAGGTTGGCGGCGTTGAGAGCGTTGACCTGCGCCTGGACCTGGCCCACAGTAGCCCCCGGCTTGAGCCGCCCGATGTGACCCCAGTCATTGCTGTGATACCGGGTTTTCTCCTCCGCGGTGAACGCCAGGGGGACCCAGAAGCGCACTTCCGGATGCAGGAAGACAAAACCCTGCGGCATTACCCCCACGATGGTGAAAGGCGAGCCGTCCAGACGCAGGTCGCGTCCGGTCACGGAGGGGTCGCCGCCATAAAGTTGCTGCCACAGCGCGTAGCTCAGAACCACCCTATGCTCGCTGCCGAGTTCACCTTCCTCCGGGGTGAATCCCCGCCCGCGCGAGGGAGGAATTCCGACGAGCTTGAAGAAGGACGGCGTCACGGCCATGCCCGGAACCTGCTCCGGTATGCCGTTGACCTCCAGCGTCTGGTCCACCTCCCGAAACATCGCTTGTTCTTCTAAGGCCGTCACCACACGCAGTCGGTCGCAGTAATCGGCCGCACTGCTGCCCGTCTGATCGATGACCCCGGCCTTCGGATATTGGTTGGACATCAGCACGATGGCGTCGGCGTTGGGACCCGGCAGTGGACGCAATAGGACTGAATGGACAATCGCGAATGTGACGGTGTATGCCCCAATGCAAATGGCCAGAGTCAGCACCACCGTCGCGGCAAACCCCCTGTCCCGGAGCAAAGACCTTACGCCGTGCTTGATGTCGCGATTGAGGTTCTCCCACATGTCTCGCTCTCCCTTACCGTCTAATACGTCAGGACGCGCGTCTGGGTTCCCGGCTGACCGGTGACCTGCGGGTACGCCGCTTGCTTATGAAAATGGCTAAAGGCACCTTGGAGCGGGAGCAGCAGCTACCGCCTTTCTTCCTCCGGCCCAAGTTGGTAGCGCATCAGAGGTACGTGTACTTTACGTTCCTCTGCGGTTTTTTGTTTATTCGCATCAGTAAGAACCGCGGAGGAGGGCTGAAATGCGCCCACCTCCGCGCTACCCCGCTTCGGGTATTAATATATATGTGGATGTTATCATTTCACGAACCGTAGAGGAAACCAAATTGCGCCAAGCTTTGCTGCTACCCGTTGGAACTTTTCGGAGTGTTCCTCCGTACAGCTTAGGGGGGAGATGCAGTCTCCTCGATCCGTAATGATTGGAACCCCGGAGACATTATGCTGCGACGAGCACTTGCGCTGTTAATACTTTGGAGTGTGTATGCAGGCGCGTGCTGGGCAGATGAATTGGATGCATACATTCGCCACGAGATGGGAGTGCGAAAAATTCCAGGTCTGGCCTTTGCCGTGACTGATCACGGAAAGATCGCCGTGCAGCGGGCATATGGATCAGCAAATCTCGAGACCGATACACCGCTCGATACAAATGGCGTGTTTGAGATCGCATCGGTCACTAAGCCGTTTACTGCTACTGCCATTATGTTGCTGGTCGAAGATGGAAAGATCCGGCTCGGCGATCCGATTTCCAAATTCGTCGACCACGTACCCGCCGCTTGGAACGAAATTACGGTACGCGAATTGCTGTCCCACACTTCCGGGATTGAAGGTGGGAGTTGGGTCGAGTGCGACGGCTCGCCTCTCCTCAACATCAGCACGCGTCAGTATTTTGAGCAGATCGCCAAATCTCCTCTACAGTTTGCTCCCGGGACCAGCGCCGCTTATTCCGATTCGGGCTATTTCCTCTTGGGCATGATTATCGAGAAGGTATCGGGGATGCGATATAGCGAGTTTATGCAGCGCCGCGTCTTCTCACCTTTCGGAATGACTTCGACCAGCATTCTCGACCGGAGGGTCATCGTCAAGAAACACGTCTCGGAATACACTCTGCACGAGGGCCAATTGCAGCATGAGCGGCGGGTTTGGCAACATGATCTCCCATCCTTTTTCGGGATGCTGAGCACCGCAGGTGATCTTGCGAAGTGGAACATAGCACTGACGGAAGGCCGGGTGTTGAGGCCGGAAACTTTGAAGCAGATGTGGACTGCCACAAGGGTCAAGGACGGCCAAATGGCCCAAGTGGACGGGTTGCCTTACGGATTGGGATGGTTTGTCTGGGAGGCGAAGGGACATCGGGTGGTAGGCCATCCTGGGTTCTTGGGATCGGTTATGTTCAATTTCGTCGACGATAAATACGCTCTAATTGTGCTCACAAATTTAGATGTAGCGTCAGGTATTTCCCATGAGGTGATTATTGGGCAGGGCATCGTTGCCCATCTCAGGCCGGACCTCCCTCGGTTCATACCTTGATACAGGCCCACGGCACCAGCCGGTAGCACAGCGCGGCAGAGCCGCAACCAAAATGTGCCACGGCCATCTTGGCCGTGCCCCTTCACGGGCGGGACGCCCGTGGCACATCGCCGGCCGAACGCTGTTCGGCCCTACCCATGGCGGGGAAATTCTTGCCAAAAAAACAAGAATTTACGGTATTGCAATGCAGAGGTACGTGTACTTTACGTTCCTCTACGGTTTTTTGTTTATTGGCATCAGCGGGTAGCCCGGAGGCCGGTATAGCAAAGCGCGGCAGTGCCGCAACCAAACACGTCTTGTAGGGGCTGGGCTTGCCCTGCCCAAGGGCACCCCAAGGGGTGCCCCTACAGAAGGCGCAAAATGTTTCCTCAACAAACAAGGTGGTAACCACGGTCAGCGCTTTTCTGACCGTTCTTCCTTTCCACGGTCATTCGCTCTTGAAGACTTGAAGGTTATTGACGCGGAAAGGATCGCCGTTCGACAGCGTGCCCGACAGCCGCACGCGCGCGAGGCTGACCGGGGCGAACAGGTCCGTCTGCAAACCCCGCCACGGACCATGACGGCGGTCCGCGAGGAGCGTCCAGGTGCGCCCATCTTCCGAACCTTCCACCACGTAGTGCGCATAGGGCCACGGCTTGCGAAACCAGCGGGGTTCGGAGAAATCGATGAACTCGGGGAGCTCGTAGCGAATCGCCCGGACGGTCGCAGGCTGCGGCAAGGCGAACTCCGTGCCACCGCCTGCCGGTGGCAGCACCTGACCGCCTTCCGGGAGGGGGGCGGCGTCGAGATAGTAGTGCACGGTTCGGGCGTACAGCGAGCGGAAAAGCGTGTTGGCGGGATCGTCCAGGATGCCGGTAAAATTTTCGCCGGAAATCACCGTCAGCCGCAGGTTCTTGTGCACCGAAATCCCCGGACGATGAAAGGGAGGCTGCTTCACGCGCTCCTGAAAATCCTCTGCCGGCTCGGTGGTCGCCTCGACGGAGCGCGCCAGAACATCCCACGCGGCCGGCTCGTAAATCATGTCGGCCTCGCCCGCCCAGCGGCCGGGCACGGGATCGCCGAGCTTCAATCCCAGGCCGCGCACGATCGGATGGTCGACGTTCGAGACGACGGCGCGCTCGGAGGGGGGCCAATGCGCGACGCTCACGTGAAAGACATTCAGATAATCGACCGCGCCTCCCGCCTCGGGACGCGTGATAGGCGTATCGGCGGCGGCATCGAGCGGAAGGAGTTCGGGCGGCTGGAAATCGTCCTTCGAATACGTCAGGTGCATCCAGACGTGCTCCCGCTGCCAGATGTAGCGGCGCTCTTGGGGACTGGGCAGATACTCCACGATCACCGCAAAGGAGTCGCCGCCGTGGACCATTACCGCGCCGCCCCGGGCGAGGTACTTGCGAAAACTCAGGAAGCACGGGAGGGTGGTGAATTCGGCATGATTGCCCAGCAGCACCAGCCGGTAATCGTCCAGGCGCACGCGACCGGCGGCGATGTCGTCCTGCGTTGCGTAGTCGATCGCGAAGCCATCCTGCCGCGCCAGCTCGCGCAGGTAGCGGTAGTGCTTGATGTCGGACCAGCGCTCGTACAGGCCGTAATAGTAGTGATTGCTGCGGCGGAACCGCGTGTTCAGCACGGTGGGCGAGTAGCCGACACTGTCGTAATGCCAGGATTCGCGCCAGGAGGTCATGGCGTGGCCGCCGTTGCTCGCGTAGGCGCGCCACATGTCCGTGGGGACCACAAACAGAACCTGGCGCGAGCTTTGCGTGGGCCGCACAATCAGGTTCGTCATTTTTTGGCTGAGCCGGCGGGCAGTGCCGTCCACCTTCTCGCCGGCCGGCGTCACCACGGCGCGATACAATCCCGTCGGCCACTCGCCGACTTCGACGGTAAGATTCGTGACCGGCAACTGGTACGTGAAACGGCGCTCGGCGACCACTTGGCCGGAAACATCGTCGATCAGCGACCAAACCATGGCGCGGCCGCCGTCGGTGGGACCGGGCACAATCTGGATCGTCTGCCGCTCTCCCGGCGCCCAGCTTATCTCGAGAGGACTCAGCACCGGGTACATGGAGCGATGCGTGCCCGGCTCGCGCCGTTCTTCGTCCTGATACCACTCCGCCCACCAGAGACGCGGGTCGGCGGGATGCCACGTGAAGATCGTAACCTCCAAATCCGGCGAACCGGTTTCCGTCCAGATGTGCAGTTCGGTTGAACTGGTGGGGCCGGTTCGCGCGTTCCATCGGCTGGCGGCCGGCGGCGCACCCCGCAGCCTGGTCCCCATCGCTACGTTGCGTTCGCGATTGTAGAAGAGCGTTCCCCAGTTCAGATAATGCGCGGGCGGGATGGAGCTGTCCGGCAGGTAGAGAGGATGCCCCGCGAGCGCGTCGGCGTCGAGGGTCATCGACTCGTTGTACTGCATCGGAAATGCCCACTCGATCTTCAGCTCTTCCGGAACAAGAATGGAGCCGGGGGCGGGCCGTATGCGGCAGAAATCGAAAGGGCCTTCCCGCGAAAAGCGCGCCTCGAGCGTCACCTCGGAGTCCGGCGCCCGCAGGGTGGCTACGCCCTCGCGCCGCTCGGTCACCATAGCCGGGCGATTGCCGAGTAGCAATTCGAGGTCCGGCATGTCCGGACCAGGGAATAACAGGCGGGCGGGATCCGGAGGCGGGAGCTCCCCTGCCGCGCCCGCGCCCCTCGCCATCCCCGTCGCTAGAACAACGCTGCTGCCAAGAAATTCCCGTCGGTTCATTTAATGGTCTCCCCCCGTGGACCCAGTAGGTGCTGGGAATCCAACGACCCACGCAACTTCATTCTATGTAAATTGTAGATTTTCCGAAAGCGTAGGATCCACAAATTGGGCACTGTCCTAATTTGACGTAGCGCCGACCTTTAGGTCGGCACATGCCGGGCTAAAGCCCGGCGCTACATCTCGAATCAGGACAGCACCACAAATTGACTGCATCGCCTATTTGTGGACTACCCCGGACTTCTCATCACGGATTTGGAGCCCATTTCTTTTCTCCTCCCGCAGACGCTCAGTTCAGGTAATATGTGGGCGCTTCAGGGCGGTTCTATCGTCAATCATGAAGCTTGCGGGGTGACTATGATCATCGTCGACTCACACCTGGATGTGGCCTGGAACGCTCTAAACTGGGATCGCGACGTAACCAAGTCCATCGAGGAAATCCGCCGCTCGGAAGCGGGCATGCATGATTTCCATCGCGGCCAGAATACCGTGTCGTTTCCGGAAATGCGCAGGGCGGAGGTGGCGGTGTCGCTGATGACGGTGTTGGCGCGTTGCAGCGAACGGAACGAACCCATGCTCGACTACCGCAGCCGGGAGATTGCCTCGGCGATGGGCGAAGGTCATGTGGAGTTCTACCGCATCATGGAAGCTGCGGGGCAGGTGCGCATGCTCCGCGACGCGACGGCGCTGGATTCGCACGTGGCGGAGTGGAAGCGCACGGGAGGCAACGGCACGCCCCTCGGATTCATCCTGGCCATGGAAGGCGCCGACCCCATTCTCGAGCCCCACCAGGTCGATCTCTGGTGGGAGCGCGGATTGCGCGTTGTCGAACCCGTGCACTACGGCCATAGCTTCTACGGCCACGGCACGGGTGTGGCCGGCGGTCTGACCGCCCAAGGCCGGGAGTTGGTGAAGGCCATGCATCGGGTGGGAATGATCCTCGACGTCACCCACCTGTCCGACGATTGCTTTTGGGAGTCCCTCGACCTCTACCACGGCCCGGTGATGGCCAGTCATCACAACTGCCGCGCCCTGGTGCCGGGAGACCGCCAGCTTACCGATGAAATGATTCGAGCCCTCATCGCGCGCGGGGCCGTGATTGGCGCGGCCTTCGATTCCTGGATGCTCTACCCCAACTACGTTCCCCAAAAGACGGACAATTCGCTCGTTAGCATGGACCGCGTTATCGACCACATCGATCACGTTTGCCAGTTGGCGGGGAATTCCGAGCATTCCGCGATCGGCAGCGATCTGGATGGCGGCTTCGGGCGGGAACAATCGCCGCACGATTTGAACACGATTTTTGATTTGCAGAGGATCGCGGATTTGCTGCGCAAACGCGGGTATAAGGAAGCCGATGTGGAGAGCATCATGCACGGTAACTGGCTGAACTTTTTTAAGAGAGCGTTGACGAAAACCCAAGCCGCCACGACGGCCGCGCCGCCCGGCACGCCGCAGGCGCGCATCACGTGCTGACCTACTGGGTTTTGCAAAATATAGTCACAATTACATGCGTAGCGTGGGCATCTTGCCCGCTGTCTCGGGAGCGTCCCGCCCCCGCCCAGCGCGCGGGCAGGATGCCCACGCCACAGCGGGCGAGATGCCCACGCTACGCACGTAATGGTCACTATATTTTGCAATTCTCAGTAAGGCCTGCTAGGTGAGAAACACGATGCAGCCCGGCGTGCCCACGGGAGTGTACAGGCCTGTGAAGATCAGCGCACCCGTGTTGCGATTAACCCGGAATGCCGTCACCGCATCGGCTTTCTGGTTACAGGAGAACAGAAAGTTCCCCGTGGGATCAAGGTTGAAGCTGGTTGGATAGTCGCCGCGCGTCCACTCCACGCCGCCCAACGTCAGCGTGCCCGTGTCGCCGATCCTGAACCAGGCGATGCTGTCGTGCAGGCGATTAGACACGTAGAGGTATTTGCCGTCCGTAGAGGTCCTGATTTCCGCCGGGAAATTCGTCCCGGCGAAGCCCTTGGGCAAGGTGGAGACCGTTTGTTTCGGCGTCAGGTTTCCGCGCGCCGAGTCATACTCGTAGGCCATCACGGTAGAAGCCTCTTCCTGTACCGAATAAAACCACCGGCCCGTAGGATGGAAGGCAAAGTGGCGCGGCCCGTCTCCGGCAGGCACCGCGACCGACGGCGGATCGTGGGGAGTAAGCTTGCCCTTTTCGGCGTCGAATTTCCAGATGAGCGTCCGGTCAAGCGCCAAATCACAGGCAAATACGAAACGGCCCGACGCATCCGATTGCACCATATGCGCGTGGGGCTGATCGTGCCCGCTGATAGCGAAACTCCCCGGCGGCGCGCTGGAGGCATGCTCGGGACCCACCGTCCCATGGTCGTGAAACACATCGGTGGCGGGACCCAGCTCACCATGGGCGCGAATGGGCAGCACCGCCACCGTTCCGCCCACGTAGTTAGCGACCAGCGCGAACTTGCCGGAAGGATGGACGCTCATGTGCGTAGGCCCGGCCCCCTGCGAGTTGACAGTATTGAGCAGGGTCAGCCGCCCCGTGGAGCGATCGATCCCGTAGGCACTGACGGAACCGGAGTTCGCACCCTCGAAGCTCGGGATCTCGTTCACCGCGTACAAGTGAGTTCGAGAGGGATCGAAGGCCAGCCAGGAGGGGTTCGAAGCATTGGCAAAGGTCTCGCGCAAACTGAGGGCGCCGGTGGCGGGGTCCATTTCGAAAAGGCAAATACCTTGACCATTGCCCAGGTAATCGGGCGGACCTTCCTTCATACTGGTGGTCCCAACATATGCCAGGACGCGCCCCGGGCCCCGGGCGGTGCGGGTCTGTCCGGCGTGAGCCAGCCACGGCGCAGCAGCAGCGAACGATACCCCTTCTTTAAGAAAGCTGCGGCGCGACTTTTTGCTGATGGCCTCGCCTTGGGAATCCACGCCACGCTGTGACATCGGCATCCTCCTTTTTCGAGCACCCACGTCTCTGTCATTCAGCTAGCCCTTCAGAGCGACGGTCAGGGCCCGACGCATCGTGGCTTCGCACTCCGGGAAGGCGATATAGCTGTAATGGTCGTCATAGCCGTCCGCAGCATCTTTGGCCGTGGGGATATAACCGGGACCGCTGTCGCCGTAACCCAACGTCATGACGAAGGAGTCCGGCCGCAGGGCCTGCGCCCAGAGCTGGTACTGGACGAAGCTTTCCGCGGGCATTAGAACGATCTGCGCGGGACCGAAATCGATGGCCGGAACGTCGATGTGGTGCCCGGAATCGGTACACTGCCGCCAGCTCAGTCCGATCGCCGCATAGAACCGGTCCGCTGCCGTCTGAGTGTGGTCCGCAAGGATACGCTGGAAATCCTCCACACTGAACCCGGGCGTATGGCGGGGTTCCAGTTTCATCGGAACACACCGGAAGCCCATTTTGGTCAGGGGATGCCGCTTGGTTGAATGCCACGCGGCCAGCATACCCTGATGCATACGCTCCGCCAGGATCGGGCGGTTCTGGTGGCTTCCGTCGTTGAACTTACCCGCCATCGTATCTCCGCTACATCCAGAGAAGTAGATCTGGACGACCGAGGGCATCTCTTTACGCCGCTGCGCTCTCGCCACGCCGGGGAAGTCATAGGAAACCTCTCCCTTTCCCCAGTAGGTCATCGGATGGGTGGAGTAGCAGCTCATAGCGGCAACCGGCTGCTCACCATTCCAAAAGCTGATGGTTTTCAGCCAGGGATCAATTAATCCGGTCGGCATATTCCGAACCACCGGGTCACGCTCGCCGCTGACTCGTCCATAAGAGATCTTTCCGTCCGGGGTAACATAGCGGCGGTTGGACGCGACCATTTCCACTTTCCCTTGCCCGGTTCCGATGTGGGTGATAGGGCGTGGATTGGCCATGGATTTTCGAAGCGTGGAGGCGACACGCTCGACCGTCCGCTCATCGAATTCCGGGTCACACAGATCTTGCGGAACGTGATTTTCCTTCAACAATTTTTGCGCGACCACGTCACTGTATACGGCGTCGTGCTGGTGAACGCAACTGACCAGTACCCTTTCCTTGTCAGTTCCGGCGGCTTCCGCCAGTACGGACCGCCAGCGTTCGTAGGACTCGTTGCAGATCTCACACCAGTCGACTGCGACCAGTACGATGGGCTTGCCGGAACCGCATAGAACCAGCCCGTTGGCCTCGAGCCGGTCGACGATCACCGTGGCGCGCGCGGGGGAACCTCCGAACACCGGATTCCCCACGGGGGGCGTGACATCCTCCGTGAACGAGCTAAGATGAAACTCGCCGCCCTCCGGGGGATCACCTGGCTTGACAGCAAGCCCTAGTCCCACGAATCCCGCGATCAAGTTCAAAGTCTCACGCCGGGATATATCGCTCTCATGGTTGGCCATAGGAGGCGCCTCCACACACATATGGCGTTAGTGTGCAGATGTAAGAGTCGCAGACTTTGCAATGCACTTGGACAGATATTGACCGGAATTTCCGTTTTGATTTCCGGGCCGGCCAGTAGTATATATCTGACCGCCTCCGCATACCACGCTCCCTCTCACTTTTCGGTGACGGGGTACTTCTGGCGACGGTCGCGAGGCCAGTCCTACACCTAATAAGATGCCAGTTCAATGGATATGTTCGCATCGCGGAACAATGGATACATTCCGTAACCGTGCAAGGAGGTATTCAGTGGAGAGCCTTGGAAGCGGATTGAAGGTGCACCGTCGTCGCTTTTTCCAAACCGCGGCGGGGGCCGTGGCGAGCGGCGGGCTTGCCTCCTATGGCTTGGGCCAGGTCTGCCCGCCGAAGCCGGGTACGGTGCGCGACCGGTTATGGATATTTTGTAACCCCATTAACGCCGACTACGAATACGTCCGCAAGCGGTCCGTGATTTCGCCTCTCGAGTGTGCAATCTACCTTGGTGTGCCCAACATGATCATGGTCAATCAATATCCCGATCCTCACGACGGACCCCTTCCTCGACCGAATGATGAGGGATTTTTTAAACCCTGGGTGCCACCGTTCGAACTGTATGCCTACCCTCTAAAATTGGAGAAGCGCGTGGTGTGGTCCATTGTGGGCGCCGGCGGAGTGACCATGGCCTCGGAGAGAGAACAGGTTCTTGCCATGGCCCGCCGCACTCCCAACTTTGTCGGCGTCTTCTTGGATGACTTCTTCCGGGGGAAACCGGATTCCCCCCAACTGGCGAGCTTGACGCTGGACGAACTTCGAGCTGTGCAGCGGGAACTCAAGGGGGCTGGCAAGAAACTGGACCTTTATGTCACACTCTATACCCGGATGTTGAACCTCCCAATAGGTGAATATCTCAAGCTGATTGACGTTATTACGTTATGGAGTGGAGAGACCGCCGAACTGGCAAATCTAGACCAGAATCTAACTGGGCTGGAAAAACTGGCTCCGCAATCCCGAAAGTTGTTGGGCTGCTATACGGCCGAGTATGATGGACACCGAACTCCCATGTGGCTACCTCTGCCCGTTGCGGCCATGAAGCACCAGTGTGAGGTGGGATTGCGGTGGCTTCGCGAAGGCCGAATCGAAGGAATTATCATTTATGGAAACTTCTTGGACCTCGGCTGGGAATCTCAGGAATGGGCTCGGGAGTGGATCCAAAAGGTCGGAGATACGGAGCTCTGATCGGTAAATCGATCGAGCGTGGTGAGAAGTGCGGGCTAAGGGGAAAGCGGTTCACTTGAATCCTTAAAATTGGAGGGATCGATGAGCAAACGGGAAGTGAAGAATCCGGAAAAGAAGGTTTCCACAGGATCATACTCCGCCGGTATCATCTGCGATGGCTGGCTCTACGTCAGCGGCCACGGCCCGCAGGACCTACGTACCGGCGAGGTGATCCACGGCACCATCGAGGAGGAAACTCGGCTCGTGCTTTCGCACATCGGAAAGGTGCTGGCGGAGGCGGGCTGCCGATTTGAAGATGTCGTCAAATCCACCTGCCACCTGGCTGACATCCACGACTTTGACCGATTTGACAGTGCCTATCGCGAGTATTTCTCGGGCGTGATGCCGGCCCGCACCACGGTCCAATCGGTCCTTTGGGGCGGGATCAAGGTGGAAATCGATGTGATCGCCCGCATTCCTTAACGGAGGGGAGGCGAGGAGGACGAATGCGCTTAAAGGATAAAGTGGCTATCGTGACCGGGGGCGGAGCAGGCGTTGGGGAAGCGATCACGCGAAGGTACGCGCTGGAAGGGGCACGCGTCGTCATCGCGGAGATCGATCCCGACAGGGGGCAGTCCGCTGTCCAGGCCATCCACAAGCAGGGGGGTGAGGGGATCTTTGTACCGACCGATGTCTCCTCCGAGGACCAGGTAAAAGAAATGGCGAGAACCACCATCGAGCGGTTTGGCCGCATCGACATCCTCGTGAACAACGCGGCCATCCTCATAACCCACGGAGAATCGCGCGCGCATGAAGTCAGCAGCGAAGTCTGGGACCGCACCATCAATACCAACCTCCGCGGGTATTGGTTGTGCGCAAAGTACGCCATTCCTCACATGCTTTCACAGCGTAAGGGGAACATCATATTCATTGCCTCGCGAACCGGCCTGCGAGGATTTACGGGTCTCGCCGCGTACAGCACCAGCAAAGGAGGGGTGTACGCGCTGATGCGGTCGATAGCCGTCGACTATGCGCGCGAGGGCATTCGTGCCAATGCCATCGTCCCCGGAACTATGGACACGGCGATGAACGCTGCGGAATTCTCCGACCCCGAAGTTCGCAACAGGTACATCACCAAGACTCCCGCCGGCCGGCTGGGCGCAGGTTCCGACATTGCCGGAATGGCGACGTTCCTGGCTAGCGAAGAGGCGAGCTTTTGTATCGGGGGAGTGTACATGGTCGATGGTGGCGCGGACCTTGGCTAGCTCACGCGCATCAAAGGCTTGCGTCCATCGCGGTCCGGTCAAATTGGAAACTCACATGCGATCAACACATTCACAACTCGACGCTCCCCCCCCAAGATCCATCCTGCGATACTTTTCGCTCCACCCCAGGCGGATATTTTTAAAGCGATACGCGATGAATCGGCGGCCCATCCCCGCGCGATTGGCCGTTGGGCTTTTGGTTCTGAATCTTAATCTTTGTGCGCTTGCCTACGGCCAGGACGCCGGACAGCCGCTCGCTCCGCTTCGTGCCCAAACCGCCACCGGGCCCCTGCGCGCGAATCCCGCGAACTCTCGTTACTTCACGGACGCATCCGGAAAGGCCATTTACCTTACGGGCTCGCATACGTGGTCGAACCTTGTGGACCGTGGCACCCTGCATCCGCCGCAGGTGCCCTTCGACTACCCTGCTTATATGAAGTGGATGGTGGCTCACAACTTCAACTTCATGCGATTGTGGACGGCGGAACTGCCGGATTCCGGTGCTACCGATGACGTGGATGAAAACGTCGTGGCGCTTCCCTGGAAGTGGCTGAGAACGGGTCCCGGCTACGCGAACGACGGCGGCTTGAAATTTGACCTCACCAAATTCGACCAGAGCTACTTTGACCGCATGCGGGCCAGGATCATTACCGCCGGCAAGAACGGGATCTATGTCTCCGTCATGCTCTTCAATGGTTACGAATTACAATTTGAGACCAATCCTAAAGACGGTGACCCCTATCGGGATATCAACAACATCAATAACGTCAATTGTCCCGAATGGTGCCCGACCGACAGTTCGCAGATGTCCGATGAGGTTTGGGGCATCGAGAAGGATTACATGAAGAAGGTGGTGGACACGGTAAACGATCTCGATAACGTGCTTTACGAGGTGTCCAATGAGTCTGGCAGTCCGTTCTCGGACACCTGGCAGGCCAGGGTCATCAGCTTCATGAAGCAATACGAGGCGACCAAGCCCCAGCGGCATCCGGTGGGGATGACGTTTCAATGGAAGGGCGGGTCGGATTTGACGCTTTACCGGAGCGAGGCCGATTGGATATCACCCGGAAGCCACGTGCCGCCTTCCGACGGCGCCAAGGTGATCATCAACGATACGGACCACGCTTACGGCGCCGGAGAACTTAAACACGATGGTGCGCCGGGCCAGCGTGCCTGGGTCTGGGAGAATTTTACTTCCGGTAACAACGTAGCCTTCATGGACCCGTATCTGGTGGTCTGGCCTGGCAGAAATGCTCCGGAAGGATCAACGGCTGACCCACACGTCGGGCTCAAGCCGGATAACTTCTTTGCTCCCATCCGTGACGCGATGGGAACTACCTTGACCTTCGCAAATCGCATGAATCTGGTTGCCATGACCCCACAACCCTCGCTTTCCAGCACCCATTTCTGTCTGGCCAATCCCGGCGCCGAATACCTGGTGTATCAGCCTTACAGCGGGCCCTTTACCGTAAGCCTCATGGCGGGAACATACCGGTATGAATGGCTCGATCCCTCCACGAATAGGATCAGCTCTTCTGGAGATCTTTCTGTCCCTGACGGCAACCACTCGTTTAGCCCGGCATTCAGCGGTGATGCGGTATTGTATTTAGATATCGGGACCCATCCGAGGGTCAAGAACAAATGATAGGCTGTTCAGCCAGTTATCGCCGGACGGTAACCTGTAGGCGACTCGCCATTCCTTAGAGGGCGTTAAAAGGTGACCCCCTCACCCGGCCCGCCACGGCTGATGAAAACGCCGGCGGCGGTCCTCTCCCCAAAGGGGCGTGGGTCACAAATTCAAATCCACGTCCGCTCAGTTGCCGGGTTAGCAAAAAGTTTCCGAGATGCAGACTTTCACTTTTGCCTTTTGACTTTCTCTCGAAACCAAGCTTCGCCAGCAGCTTCTTGTTATAGTAAAGCTCCAGGGAGGTATTAAGGGCGACGATCAGGCCTTCGGCGTCGTACGACGTAATCGTGTTTCCCGCTACTGCTTTCTGCCTACTACTTACGATATTTCAGCGAGGCTAATATGACTATTGGGGAATCATTCCTACAACTATACGGTTCACCGCCGGAGGTCGTGGTGCGCGCCCCGGGGCGCGTCAACCTGATCGGCGAGCACACGGATTACAACGACGGCTTCGTGCTTCCCGCCGCCATCGACCGTGCGATCACTTATGCAGGCCGCCGCCGCACGGACCGCCGCGTGCACGCTTACTCGGCCGACTTCCATGCCTCCGTCGAGTTCAGCCTTGATGACATCCACAAGGACATGCAGCACCCCTGGAGTAATTTCCTGCGGGGCGTTTCAAAATACCTGGAAGAAGATGGCCATCGCCTGGCCGGCGCAGACCTTGTCTTGGGCGGCGACGTCCCGCGCGAGGCCGGGCTCAGTTCCTCCGCCGCGGTGGAAGTGGGCGCGGCGGCGTTTTGGAACCGGCTCCTGGGCTGGGGGCTCGATCCCCTCTACGTCATCAAGCTCGCCCGCCGCGCGGAAAACCAATTTGTGGGAGTGCCTTGCGGGATCATGGACCAGTTCATCTCGGCGCTCGGCCGGCGGGATCATGCCCTGTTTCTCGATTGCCGCAACCTCTCGTATCGCCACGTGCCGCTGCGGGCCGACGTGAAAATTGTGGTCTGCAATTCGGGCGTCAAGCGCGCCCTGGCGCAATCGGAATATGAGGTGCGGCTGAAACAGTGCCGCGCGGCCGTAGCCGGGATCGCCAACACCGGTTGTGCGGCCGAGTCGCTGCGCGATGTGGAGCTTTTCGATCTCGCGGCCGCTCGCGGCGTTCTAGACCCATTGCTCTTTCGCCGCGCCCACCATGTGGTTTCAGAAAACGGGCGCGTGCGGGAGGCCGTCAAGCTTCTCGAAGCAGGCAATCTGGAACGCTTCGGTGAATTGATGAATCAATCCCATGAGAGCTTGCGGGATGATTATGAAGTGAGTTGCAAAGAGCTGGATACGCTTGTCGAGTTGGCGCGAAACCAACCCGGCGTGCTGGGCGCGCGCATGACCGGAGCGGGGTTTGGCGGGTGTACGGTGAACCTGGTCCGCGCCGGCGCGGCGGAGGCCTTTGCCGGTTCCGTGGCGGAAGGTTACGAGAAAGCGCTCGGCCTCAAGGCCGAGATTTACGTCTGCCAGGCGTCGGATGGAGCGCTGGTTTCCGCGTAAGCGCCTGCTGGGCCCGGTGACGGACGTGCCCCCGTGCCCGGCCTCCCAGATCCGAAGTCCTTGGTTTTTTATTTCAGTGCCGGGCCCTGAACAACATAAAGAATCGCACACAGCAGGAAGAAGACCGCCAGGGCGAAAAACAGGAATCGGGTGACCGGCCCCACTTCCGCTTCGACGAATGGGACTGATGACTGCGGGGCTCTTCGGCGCGCCAAATACCACGGGAAAATGACGACGGGCAATATCATCGTCCCCAATCCCCACCGCAGGGGCCGAGGAAGGTGCTGGCGGAGCGCATCGAAGAACACCCAAATCCCGGCCAGGGCCTGCACCCCCCCCATGGCGAGCTTTGCCTTTTCAAGGTCCCAGAATTCGATAAAGATCTGGGCCAGAAGGAAGGAAACCCCCAGCACCGCAAAGAATAGGACCCACGGGTAGCGCACGGGTTCCGGCTTGGGCTCCGTTACCGTTAGAGGGGCCGCCACCATGTCCCTCTGCGGCTTGGCGATTTCAGCGGGATCAATGGCGTGCTTGCAGGCAACGCAAACTCGGCACGAGGGGGCGAGCAACTGGCCACATGCCGGGCAGGGAAACGGCTCGGAGGGAACTTCCGAAGCTCGGACGGAGTCGTCCGGCGTTTCGGCATTCGGGCTATGCGAATCAGCCTCTTCGTTCATCGTTTGACGATTAAATCTCTTCGCCCACTCTCGCGGCGTTTCCATGTTTCACGGTCTCTCATTCCAGCCTTCGTGCTCTTTCCAGTCTAACACCTTGCGATAGCCTTCGCTGCGTTGCAGTTTATTCCAGGTGCGAGGATTCGCTTTCCCCCGATTGCCCCCCTGGGATTGATAATACCATCCGGCCTCTTGCGCTAAAGCCGCGGCCTCGCCCGAGACGAAAAAGTCGTGATTTTCATAATGATAAGGCGTGGCGGGATGATTCTTGGGGTCAAAGATGCGGTCAACGCGCAGTTCGGTGCCGGGCGAAATGGCGCCCGCGCGGAGCAATTGTTGCAGCGCCTTCACCGCGAAATAGTTACACACAATGTGGTCGATGTGGCCCTCCGCGGGCGGGTGCGCCGTAAAGATGACATCCGGCTGAAACTTCTTGATGATCTCGGCTGCCGCGTCGACGACGCTTTGGCGGGCGAAGGGAAGATTCGGCCGGTAGAGACCTTCATAAGGTGCATGGTCGCTCGCAAGCTGAATGGAAAGATACGGATCGGACGACTGCGGATGGTCATACCAGATCTTGCCCGAGCCCCCATCGGGCAATCCCAGGAAGAGAATATTTTCGCGCGGCACGCCGAGGTGTCCCAGCGCGGCGCGTGCTTCATCCATGCGGAGAGCCCCGAAATTCAGCGCCTCAGCCGGGCCGCAGGAATGCTCGTAGTAGCGGTCGCAGGAGCCCGCATCGCCACTGGTGAAGTAAATCACGTGGAGAGGGATGTGGTTTTCGACTAAGGCGCGAATGAACCCCATTTGCGTTCCATCGTCATCTTCGTGCGCGCAGAAGACGAGAACGGACTTGGGAAGCGGATTGACGCCGAGTTCGAGAACGTTCGTGGCAAGCATTTGCCCGGCGGCGGGCGTTATCTCCACCCAAACGTGGTAGAGCCCGCCCCCATCCGGCAACCGGAAATTCACTTCCTGCTCGAGCGGCGGGCTATGCGCGTCAAGCTCAAGGTGCTCCGCGACCACGCTATTCGCCTGATCTTTACCATCGGGGCCGGCCAGTCGCGCCCGTACGGAAACCTGCCGCCACGCGTAGTCCGTCGGGTTCACCACGGAAAACTTCACCGTGGCTTCAGCCCCCGCCGGGAACATGGTGTGGTGCGTGTCAAACTGAATGGCGCCTGCGCCGAAGGGTTCAGGATAAAACTGTCGATAGCTGGTGGTGTCGATCGCATCCAGCCGGGGGTAAATGTATTGCCCCGGGTAAGGCCGCGGCGCTTCCACTCCCGGTGGATTGATAAAGATCAGCGGGCTGAACCCAATGGCGTAAACGTTCTTGCGATCGTGGTCCCAAATCACTGCCGCATACTGCTTGATAGCAGGCTGACGGATGTTGTTGGTCGCTGCGCAGGTGGAGGAGCTAACTTCCCACGGCTGATGCGGTTCGAGGGTCACGTCATCGAGCAGCGTGACAATGTTGGTCCCCACTTTTTGTGTCTGCTGCACGATCCACGGCCAGTAACGCTCCGAGAATTCAAGGCGAAGTCCTTGCAGCGGCTGATCGCTGAGGTTGGTCATTCGGACGCGGCAGCCGATGCTATCCCCGGATGTGAAGTAACTCTGATTGACGTCACCTCTCTCGGAGATCTCGAGGGAATTGATTTGGACCACTTGGCGATGGACCACAAAGGAACAGAGGCGGGGAATCTCCTGAATAACCTGTTGTGATTTCGGATCTTGCACTCGCAAAGCAATCTCGTATCGGCCCGTGCGGGCCCCGGACGGCACCTTCCACAGCACCCGATACCCCAAGAATTCATCCTTGGCAAGAATAAGATGGTCAGCTACCGGCTTTTCCTCGCCCGCAAAGCGTATAGTAAAGAGATAGCTATCCAGGGTGTTTATCACTTGCGGCGGAGGAGGAATGAGCCGTAGCCAAACCGGCTCCCCGACGTTGTATGTGATTTGGCGGGTAGCAGCTTGTAACAACGCCTGCGGGCGCGCCTCGAGCCTCACGCAGGGGGGCCAGCACGCCACCCAGGCCACACTCAGCAGCATGACCAAAAGTGTGGGAACCAACTCTCTCTTACGGTGGGCGCCTCGGCACACGGAGCGCCTGAAGACTTCTTTCCGGTGACTCATGGATCCCCCTGAAGCTATTGAAGCCGATTATAGATGCCTGCCGCAGGTGCGTCCAGGGGTGGGTCAGTGTCCGGATGATTCTTCCAGCGGCACAGTGGCAGGTTCGAAGCCGGCCTTTGCCAGGGCCAAGTAAACCACAAAGCCCACCACGAAAGAAAATAGTGTGGCAGGGCGGTCCGCCTTGACGAGGGCGGCGGGAGCACCGGGGATTTTATCCAGGATACCGACCAGGAATCCCAGCGCCCAGGAAATATATCCTGCCCAATTGATGCCGGCGCGCGGTCCTGCCCACTTTTTCCCGGACAGGAGAAAGTCTGCGGCGATGGCTCCGCAGATGGGACCGAAGGAGGCGCCCACAATCCCAAAGAATCCGATCAAGTTCTGGGCAACTCCGGTGACGGCGAGCGCCGCTCCCACCGTGACGCCCACCAGGGTGGAAAGGCTGCGCGGGATCTTAGGCAGCAGGGTGGCAAAACTGTTGGATGCGATGAACGTACAGAAGCACGTCGGCGCCACGGAGGCGGCAGCAAAGAGGAAGAGCATGATGGGGGCCAGCGCCCCCACGCTCGCGATGGTGACGGTATAATCGAAGCTCGGGGGTCCCGCCGTTTTGGCAATATGGCCTGCGACGGCAAGAATCGGTAGTCCCCCGGCGACCAAGACCGGCAGGGCGATGCCGGTTAGTCCTCCCAGGGCGACGTCGCGGCCATTACGGTTGCTCATCCCAAAGTCCGCGCCGGCGGCGCCGGCCGTGGCGAAGAATCCGAGCACAATCTCGATGATCGTCAGAAAGCCGCCCCAAGGGTCATTTTGGGGCGGGCGATAGCTCCCCATGCCATCGATATTTTTCCAGAAAACGATCACGATCATGATCAACGGAACCCAATTCAGGATCTGGGCAACGCGCGCCACATAACCAAGTCCCTTCAGAGCGACCCACGCCAAGCCGTAGGCCCAGATGAGCGCCACCACCGTGAACAGCGTCTTCGACTCCTGATGCAAACCCTTCAGGATAAACTGCGCGGAAATCGTGGTGGCAACGGCGAACCATCCGATTTGCAGCAGTCCCATCAGCAAGCCCGGCATCAGGTAACCACCCGTCGAGCCGAACGTCGACGTGCCGATGATGTAAAGCGGCCGGCCCGTCTGCATCCCCAGCATCGCCGGGGCGTAATAATAAAAACCGAAACAAAGCAGGCCGGCAATCAGCAGCCCTAACAGGCACACGCCTGTCCCCGCGCGGCTGATCGTGGGGCCCGGCATTCCCAGGTAGAACCCCACCCAGAGGAAGATTCCCGCATAAGCAGGTGACGTGTTGCGATACCAGGCAGCGCGTTGGGCGGCGGGAATGGGGACCGATGACCGGACGTAGTTGGGCAAGGGGGAAGCCATGATTTCCTCTGTGAAGCTGGAGGTTCTGTTTCGAACGGCGGAGCGATTATAAATCAGCTTGCCCCTGGCACAGGGAGTTAATCGGATTGCGCATCAACGTTTGGGAGGGGCGGGGAAAAGAGCAGTAGGCAAAAGGCGGTTGGCAGTCAGCAGAAGGCAGCAAACGTTTCTAGCGAGTCCCGACGGGTCGGGACGGGTGTTGCTGGCGATTTACGAACTCAGCCCTGCCCACCTTTCCACCCTGGGTTTTACCTTTTCTTGTCACTCCCCACTCGTCACTTGTCACTGCTCTTTCCGCTTGGGTAGCGCGGGTTGATCTTTAACGCCGCGGCTTCTAGGCAGTTTCAATTTTTGCCGTGCCCGTAAGTTTGCTTTCGAGGTGAAGGCGGCATAAGATATTCCTAGCGGGGGTGAAGCTTGAAGATTAAGGTGGTGGTTCATGAGGCGGAAGAAGGCGGTTTTTGGGCAGAAGTCCCAGCCATTCCGGGTTGTGCCACCCAGGGCGACACATTGGACGAATTGTTGACCAACGTCCATGAAGCGGTCGAAGGGTGCCTTTCCGTCGAAGTGAAAGAACCCAAGCGAACCGATCGAGACCAGGTGCTGGAAATCGTCGTATGAAATCGGTTTCCGGCAAGGAGCTCGCCCGCCTACTTGAGCGCCACGCCTGGACACTGCTCCGCATCCACGGCAGCCATCACATCTATGGAAAGTCCGGGAGCATCGTTAGGCTTTCGGTCCCCATTCATGGTAACAAGCCCCTAAAGATTGGTCTGGTAAAGCACCTTCTCAAAATTGCCGACCTACAGGACTCTGACCTGGATTAGCCCGGTCGAGACTCCCCTACCTGCTAATACCTTCCGCCGGCTTCCTTGTACTGGGCGTACGCAGTCCGGTGGCATCGTTGCAGTTCCTGTAGATTGTCGATGGTGGGTGAGCCGATAGCCTTGCTGGCCGCACTCCACGCCTCCCAACTCCGGATCCCTTTGGTCGAAGGAACAGGCGGCTCATTCAATTCTGATTCAGAAAACAGGCCGAATTTCTGAGACATGCCAAGCTGCCATTCAAAATTGCTCACCAAGGTCCACAGGAGCATGCCCTTTATTGGCATCCCCGTTCTTTTTGCCTCAAGGATATGTCGCACAGTTTCAAGAATCCAGTAAGGACGCCTCAGATCACTTCGGTCTGAAAAGCCGAATTCTGAAATGAAAATTGGTTTTTGGGGGTACAGGGAGTTTACCTGGGCGATGACGTTGCGGATTCCCGGAGGATAGACGTCGCCAAATGCGGGCTGGTCGCTATAATCAAGCCGTCTCCTTTCGCCTGCGGTAAGCGGCTCTTTCCACCGAAAATAGTAATGGATACCCAGGAAGTCGGAGTGGCTTCCCTGGCGTTCGAAGCTGGTCACAAAGGATTCTTGGAACCACCGGGCAACCTTGCCTAGAAAACCCTCAAAATACTGCCAATTGTGTCCAACGCCTATTTGGGGTTCACATTTCTGCGCTTTCAGCCCTTGCTTAATCTCGTCGAGGGCCATGTCATGCACCTTGACGAGTCTATGGAGAAGGCGACGGACCATCAGCAAATTGCCCCGCTTGTAAGGGGGAAACATGCCACCCAGATAACTATTGAAGAGCAATACGGTTGGTTCGTTTATCGGCATGAAGTAGCAAACCAGACCTTCGGAAAGGATCTTATCTTGGGCATCTTGGCTCAGGCCAAGTTCGGCGAGAATGCCACGCATGGTGCTTTGGTTGGCCAGGAACCGGATGACCTTTTCAACATAGAATCGGAAGTGTTGCACGGCATCACGATGCTCCCACGCGCCAATTTTGATGATCCCTTCCTGATCAGTTTCGATCAGATATTTCGGCATCGTGAAATGATGAAGGGTAAGGAAGGGTTCCTGTCCGCACAATCTGATCAGAGCTAATGTTTTTACATACTCTTTCATCAACGGCTCGTTGAACTGGCCTTCTTCAGGGCAGAGACGCCCAAAATCCAGCGACAGGCGGACCATGTTCTCCGACAGTTCTGCCGACCGACGGATATACGATTCTCTCCGGCCCAGGAATTGGGGGAGGGCAGTTGTGTCGGCATCAGGAATTCCACAGGGTTGTCCTTGCACTCGCCGGGTTAATTCAAATTCCCAATCCGTGATCACCCGTGGCCGTCCCTCTTCGTCATAAAGCAGGGGTTCCGCTTGGAAATCTGAAGTTGCGCTGCCCACGTATTCTATTTGTCGTGAGTGCCCTTTAGTGGCTTGCATGGCAGCAAAATCGAAGGTGTGTCGGTCGTTTATAGAGGTGTGAGCGAGCCCGCTTATCAAATGCCGCCGTACCAGGCCCACCCCACTTCGGGAGCCTTACCCCCCAGCCCTTTTCCGTATTGTTTGGCATTGTCGGTTGCGATGAGGTGGGAAAGGAACTTCACGCTCTTGTAGCCCACCTGGCGCGCCACGCGCATGCGCACCGGAGCGCCGTGGGGTGCGGGGAGCGCCTGTCCATTCATGCCATAGGCGAGCAAAGTTTGCGGATGCCAGGCGTCGAACATATCCATGGTGTCCCAGACTTTGTCATAGGAAAAGATGGCGACGTACTTTGCTTGCGGTCTGATTCCGACCAAATTCAAGATATAAGAAAGCTGGACTCCGGTCCATTCGGCAATGAAGGACCAGCCTTGTTCGCAGGCGTGCAGGGTGACCTGGCTGACGGAAGGCAATTGTCGCAATTCCGCAAGGGAGTAGGAAGTTGGCCGGGCGACCATGCCGT
>Ga0326728_10001421_pt1 | contig 84467 bp, 71 predicted proteins | sample MB3enrmetagenome_FD_207602 | JGI IMG/M metagenome (GOLD analysis project Ga0326728, IMG submission 207602) | Lab enriched peat soil microbial communities from McLean, Ithaca, NY, United States - MB31MN | ecosystem: Environmental > Terrestrial > Soil > Wetlands > Peat | place: USA: New York...
ACCGCGACCAGCACCGGATGGACGACGCCCGCCAAGCTTTCGAGGAGGCGCTCAAGACGTTCCGCGAGCTGGCCCGAAAGAGCCCCGAGACGTACCTGCCCGATGTGGCGGCGACGCTGAACAACCTGGGCGTTCTGGAGAGGGACCAGAATCGGATGGACGACGCCCGCCAAGCTTTCGAGGAGGCGCTGAAGACGTTCCGCGAGTTGGCCCGGAAAAACCCCGAGACGTACCTGCCCGATGTGGCGACGACGCTGAACAACCTGGGCATCCTGCACAGCGGCCAGAACCGGATGGACGAAGCCCGCCAAGCCTATGAGGAGGCACTCAAGACGTTCCGCGAGCTGGCCCGAAAGAGCCCCGAGACGTACCTGCCTTATGTGGCGTCGACGCTGAACACCCTGGGCATCCTGGACCGCGGCCAGAATCGGATGGACGACGCCCGCCAAGCTTTCGAGGAGGCGCTCAAGACGTTCCGCGAGCTGGCCCGAAAGAACCCCGAGACCCACCTGCCCGATGTGGCGAGAACGCTGAACAACCTGGGCGTCGTGGACAGCTGGCAGAATCGGATGGACGACGCCCGCCAAGCTTTCGAGGAGGCGCTCAAGACGTTCCGCGAGCTGGCCCAGGAGAACCCCGAGACCTACCTGCCCGATGTGGCGAGAACGCTGAACAACTTGGGCGCTCTGCACCTCGTCCAGAACCGGGTGGACGACGCCCGCCAAGATTTCGAGGAGGCGCTGAAGGTCTACAAAGGGTTTGCAGCGCGCGATCCGGAGCGGTTCCAGGCAGAGATCACGAACCTAGGTGCCGTCTTAGCGGGACTCGGAAGGTGAGTCGGGCGACAGGCGACCCTCGGGGCGAGTCGTGCGAACAAGGATGGCCTGCCGGGCGGTGACCGCGTGTTAGCATGTGGCTAGGATGCTGGAGAACTTCCGGAACTTTCAGGCGCGGGACCCGTTTGGCGAAGTCTGGGAAGTGACGTTTCTTTGGCTACAGACGGCGATCTCGATACGGCATAGCGATTCGGTGGACGTGAAGTTCGCGCTCAGCGGCGGCGGGCAGCGGTCGGAGAAGGCGATCGCGCTGCCGACTCCGTGCCTGCTGGAGGTGAGCCGCAAGACGGGCCGGCCGATTACCGATCCGTGGTGCTCGCGGCTGGCCGCACGGCATCTCCAGCACATGATCGAAACCGGCGAGGACATGGAAAAGACGCTGGTCACGGTGCGGCTGGAGGAACTGGAAGCCTGCGCGGCCGCCTGAGGGCTACAATAAGAGTTCTCCGATGGCCATTCCCGAGACGGCGGTTGCCTTCATGGCAGCTCAGATCGAACGGCTGCGCAAGCTGGGGCGCAAGCGCAGGATCGTGTTCCCGGAAGGCGACGACGCGCGGGTGCTGGAAGCCGCGGGGCGGCTGGCGCGCGAGGGCGTCCTGGAGCCGATTCTGATCGGGAAGGCGCCGGCGAGCGCCCCGGCCGGCGTCACGTTCATCGATCCGGGTGAATCGCCGCTGGCGAACAAATACGCGGCTATCTATTATGAGCGCCGGCGGTCCAAGGGCCTCACACAAATGGAGGCGGGCGCGATCGCGCGCGGCCGGCTGCACTTCGCCGCTTTAATGGCGATGGCGGGCGATGCGGATGGCGTTTGCGGCAGCGCCGTACACACCACCGCGGAATACGTGCGCTCGATCCTGCAGTGCATCGACCTGCGCCCCGGCACGCGCCGCCTGTCGAGCGTACACATCATGGGCGTGCGGGATGCGCGGTACGGTCACCGCGGCCTGCTGGCGTTTTCGGACGCGGCCATCATCGCCGTTCCGTCTTCCGTCGAACTGGCCGAGATCGCCATGGCCACCGCCGAGACGGTGCGCGCCGTGTTCGGCGTCGAGCCGCTGGTGGCCCTGCTCTCCTTCTCGACCAAAGGCAGCGCGAAGCATAAGGAAGTGGATCGGGTGACCACGGCGCTGGAGTACATACGCGAGCGCGCTCCGGGGCTCAACGTGGATGGCGAACTGCAGGCGGATGCCGCGCTGGTGGCGGCCGTGGGCCAAGCCAAGTCGCCGGGGTCGACGGTAGCGGGTTACGCCAACACGCTGATCTTCCCCGACCTGAACTCGGCCAACATCGGCCACAAACTGGTGGAGCGGCTGGGCGGCGGCGCGCTGCTGGCGGTTCTGCTGCAGGGCATTGTGAAGCCCGCCAGCGTCATTCCGCGCGGCTGCACCGCCCAGGACGCCTACCACACGGCCATTCTAACCGCGGTCCAGGCTGGAGGCGCGTAGCCGGCCGGCATGTTGTCCTTCAAGCTGGTCTACCATCCGGGCTACGACTTGAACCTGGGCGACCACGTCTTCCCGTCGCAGAAATTCCGCCTGCTGCGCGAACGGCTGCTGGGGGATGGCTTGGCCGGCCCGGAGGATTTCGTGGAGCCGGAGCCGGCTGGCGAGGCCGACCTGCTGCTGGTCCATGACCGGAATTGGGTGGAGCGGCTGCGCACCGGAACGCTCACCTTCTACGACATTCTAAAACTTGAGATCCCGTATTCGCGCCAGATGGTGAGGGCGTTTTGGCTGACCGCGGGGGGCACTACGCTGGCCGCACGGCTGGCCTTGCGCGATGGCGTGGGCTTCAATGTCGGCGGCGGTTTCCACCACGCCTTCGCGGATCACGGCGAAGGATTCTGCGCCATACATGATTGCGCGGTGGCCATCCGGCGCCTGCAGCAGGACGGCCTGATAGAGCGGGCCATGGTGGTGGATTGCGACGTACACCACGGCAACGGCACCGCCGCCATCTTCGCCCGGGACAGGAGCGTCTTCACCCTTTCCATACACCAGTTCAACAACTACCCTGGCGAGAAACCCGCTTCGGACATCGACATACACCTGGCGGACGAGACCGGCGACGAGGAGTATTTGGAGCGCCTGAGGGACGCCTACGTTCCGTCGCTCGCGGAGTTCCAGCCGCAGCTCGTGGTCTACCTCGCCGGCGCCGACCCATACTGCCAGGACCAGCTCGGCGGGTTGTCGCTTACGCTCCAAGGTCTGCAAGCCCGCGACCGGCTGGTGCTCGCGACCGCCCTCTTACACAGGGTTCCCGTCGCCATCGCGCTAGCCGGGGGCTATGCGGTGGATCTGGAGGACACCATCACCATCCACGCCAACACCGCCCGCGCCGCGAACGAGGTGCTGCGCTGCGTGGGGTGGCAGAAGGGTTGATCGCGGCCGGTTCCGTTCCGCGGGATTGTGTATTATAGCCGGAAGGCCGAATATGAGCTGCCATGCGGTGTGGCGCGCCATCGTGCTCGGAATGGCGGTTGTGGCCGCGCTCGGAGTGGCGCAGGACGAGGACGACTGGGCCGCCGCGGCGGTCTATGCGCGCACCGACTTCGCGGGCCGCGTCAAGATTTCCGCGTACGTTTACGGAGCCGGGCCTCTGGAACGCGCGGAGCTGGGCGCGCTGATACGGGAAGCTTTGAAGTGCGATTGGCGGAGCGCGGAAAGCGAACCTCAGCACGCCAAGGGCGTGTGCCGCGGTTTGCTGAGCAGCGACGGAGCGGTTGTCGACGGTTCGCTCCGGTTGGCGCCTCTGGTGGCGGCGTTGCACAAAGCGGGAGCGGTAAGAGTTTCTCTCGATGTGACAGTGCCCAGCGGCGATCGGTCGCCGGCCCGGGCCGGTGGATGGAGCGTGACCGGCTCCCAGGGCGAGCGCTCGTACGCGTTCCTCTCCCAGGCCGATGGCGAATTGCCGCCGGCGCTGGGCATCCACATGGTCCGCGCCGGAGCTTCCTCCAGGCCCTGGCGATTGATTCTGCCGCTAGCGGTGGTGCTGATTGCGCCGGCGTCGATGGCTTACTGGCTGCGGCGCCGCACCCCCCGCGCTGGGCCTAGCCCAGGGCTGGTTTGGTTGAACTGGATTACGCTGGGCGCGTGGCTGTACTGGCTGTGGAACGTGAACATCGCCGACGTCGCCACGTTAGCCACCCGCCTGCAACTGGAGAGCGTGGTTGTGAGCTGGCTGATCGGGGCGGCGTTGTTCTCGATTCCACCTCTGGTCTCGATGGCGGGTTGCCTGGCCGTGCTCGCACCCTCGGTGCTCTCCGATCCACGCCCTCCCGGCGCCCTCGCGCGTCTGCTGAAAGGCGGCCTCTTGACACAGGCGAAACTGATCGTGCCGCTGGGGCTGCTTCTGGCGGGTTTGGAGACGGGAGATCTAAGTCCCCAGGTTCTGATCGTCAGCCTGCTGGCCGCCTACATCGCCTACAGAGGCATCGGTTGGTGGGCGTGGAGGTGTCGTTTCGGCGAAATCAGAACCGTCGAGAGCGGGGAATTCCTGGAGCGCGTGAGGGCCCTCGCACAGAAGGCTGGAGTAGAGGTCAAGAAGGTGTGCCTGCTTCGTAACCTGATGCCGCACGAGACAAACGCATTCGCCATGTCGGGAGCGCAGGTAATCGTTACCGAGGGTCTGATTCGGAGCCTGACCAGGCGCGAAGTCGACGCCGTGGTAGCCCATGAGATCGGCCACCTCGGGAGACGGCGCATCGGGGCCAGAATAGTGGCTGCCTTCGCCGGCGTTCTGTGCGGCGGCCTGCTGTTCTGGCGCCTGACGTTCGAGTCAAGCGCGCCCGCATTGTCGCACAGCCTGCCGCCGACATTAATCGCGTTGGCGCTCATCAGCGCTTATTTCTCTCGGCGGCACGAGTTCAGCGCCGACGCCAGGGCGGTGGAACTGACCGGAGACCCGGAGGCCAAAATCGCGGCGCTGGCGCGCATCGCGCAGCTCAGGCGAACCCCACTGGCCTGGGGCGGCATCCAGGGTTCGATTCTGTCGCATCCCTCGATGCGCAACCGGGTGTTGGCGATTGCGCGGCGCTTTCAATTGCCCGAGGACCGGGCACTGGCCATCCTGGAGAACCCGGATATCCTGGGCGGGGAGGCGTACGATGTGAGACATTCGCTGCCCGCCGAACTGGAGGGCGGCGATCCGATCTTCAACCTGGCGGCCAAACTCAACTTCCAGGTGCGAATGGGGTGGTTGGTGGAAGCTTCGATTCTGGCGCTGCTGGTGGGGCTGTCCAGTGCGGCGCTGCCGCTGTTCGAACTAACTCTGCGGCTGATCCTACACGGACCGCTGGCGGCGTATTGGCGGCATTATCGCTTGATACTGCTGACGCCGGTCGGACTGGCATTGCCGGCAGTGTTTTGGCTGCAACTTCGCATCGGCAGATGGTTCGCGCTCCATTTCATGAAACAGATGAAGCGGCGGATCGGCAAGCGCCTGGGATGCGAAGAAGGCGCCATGTTCGTCGGGTTGCGGCCGGGCGACCGGATCGAAGTCACGGAGGGTTTCTACGATTGGGACCTGGGGTTCTTGAACCTGACCGAAGACCGGCTCGTCTACACCGGCGAGCGGGCGCAGTTCTCGCTTCCGCGCAGTGCGATTACGGGTCTGGAAATCAAGAAAGGCCCGTTCGCGTGGACCCGGGCGTACGCCGTCGTGGTCGATTGGGTGGGCGGCGCCTTCAGTCTCGCGCGAGCGGACCGTGGCTGCCCCCGCGGCCAAGCTCGCCGGCTCGAAGCCGAGCTGAACCGGTGGTGGAAGGCGGGAGGGGCGCCCGTCGGGACCACCTCGGAGCTGCCGGAGCCGGTGCTGCCCGAGGTCCAGCCGGACCGTTTCACCCGCTCGCGCCTGTTGCGGTGGCTGGGGACCAAGACGGTCAAGCTGTTTGTCGCGGGTATGTTGGTGGGGGCGCTCATGCAGAATCCGGCGGTTCTGATCGTGCCATTCGCGGCGCCGCTGTTGTACGCTGTGTGGGCGGTTCCTTCGTTCGTGTTCCTGTGGCCTCGACGGAAGCCCTCCGCGTGAGTGCGTTTCAGGACGGCACTCGGAGGTAGAGGCCTCGGGGGCGGACTCAGCTTGCCGCGAGAGCATCACTGGACCCGCGACCGCCCTCCTGCACAAGGTTCCCGTCGCTATCGCGCTATCCCGGGGGCTATGCCGTCGATCTGGAGGATACCATCACCATCCACGCCAACACCGCCCGCGCCGCGAACGAGGTGCTGCGCTCGGTGGGGTGGGGATAGCCGCCGCGCAGAGCTTGGCCCCCAGGGCGACTTTTTCGGGTGTTAACGGCCAGCCCCGTCGGGCCAGGGCGTCGATAAGCTCTTGACAGGAAATAATCTATCGTTGAGAATGGTTCTGGCCGATATAGTAGACATAGCCTTAGCCTCGCGAGGCTTGAAACATTAGATCGGCATTATGTTTTCTGATGGCGCGCTGATGGCATACCGGAAGATGGGTTGCAGACTGGGCTATCTGGCCTTGGCTCTGGCGGTTCTCGCCGGGGGGGTGGCCCTGGGCGATACTCCGGCTCAGAAGAAGAAGACGAAGAAGGCTGCGGCCGTCCAGGCCAAGCAGCAGACCGGCGTCTCCGCTAAGGCGACTCCGGCCGCGCTGACCAGGCGCACCGCGCACCGTTCTCGCGTGCGGCACCTCTTCAGTCCCTGGACGGAGCCGACCTACGCCAACTCGACCGACGGCGATCGGGTGGAGGGCGAGAACCCGGTGGTTCGCCGGGCGGCCGTGGAGGCGCTGGGGCCCTACAACGGCACGGTGGTCGCCGTGGAACCTACCACGGGCCGCATCCTGGCGATGGTCAACCAGCGGGTGGCGCTCAAGAGCGGGTTCCAGCCCTGCTCGACCATTAAGATCCCGGTGGCGCTGGCGGCGCTCAGCGAAGGAATCATCGACCGCACTACGCCCCTCCGCATCTACGGGCGCACGCGCGTGGATCTCACACAGGCGTTGGCCCACTCCAACAACTACTACTTCGCCAACCTGGGCATCAAGCTGGGCTATGACCGCTTCAGCTACTACGCGCACCTGTTCGGGCTGGGCGAGAAGGCCGGGCTGAATATCGAAGGCGAGGAGCCCGGTTACTTCGCCGAAGCCCCGCCCAAGAACGGCGGCATGGGGATGATGACCAGCTTCGGCGAGGGGATCGCGCTGACTCCGCTGGAGCTGGCCGCGGTGCTCTCGGCGGTTTCCAACGGCGGCACGTTGTACTATCTGCAATACCCGCGCAGCTCCGAGGAGATCGAGCAGTTCGTGCCGCGCGTGAAGCGCCACCTGGATATCGCCCAGCACGTTGGCGAGATCAAGCCGGGAATGATGGGCGCGGTAGAATTCGGCACCGCGCGCCGGGCCGTTTACGATCCCGAGGCCCCGGTGTGCGGCAAGACCGGCACCTGCACCGGCGGCACGACCCACCTGGGCTGGTTCGGCTCGTTCAACGATTTCGGCCAAAACAAGGTGGTCGTGGTGGTGCTGCTGACGGGCGGCCGCGGCGTGAGCGGACCCACCGCCGCGCAGATCTCGGGCAATATCTACCGGAGCCTGGAGCATGAAGGCTACTTCAGCCGCCGCCCGGTGTTCTCGCCGGCGGTGCTAGTGAGCAGGTAGGGGCGCGAGCACCCGCTCGCCCATCGCGTATTTCAGCTCTTCGATTCCCTGGCCGGTGACGCTCGAAACGGCGTAGAAGGCCAGGGCGTTTTCCTTAGCCATGCGCTCAAGGGACGCGAGGCGCTCCGGATCCTGGGCGGCGTCGAGCTTGGTGGCGACCACCACGATGGGTTTGCCCGCCATCTCCTGGCTGAAGCTGGCCAGTTCCTTCATGACGACTTCGAAATCGTGGACCGGGTCGCGCCCGGTGGCTTCGGAGATGTCCACCAAGTGCGCCAGCAGGCGGGTGCGCTCGACGTGCCGCAGGAAGCGGGTGCCCAGTCCGTGTCCCGCGTGCGCGCCCTCGATCAGACCCGGAATATCCGCCACCACGTAGGTGCGCTGGTCCTCGAGCAGCACCACTCCCAGGTGCGGCTCCAGGGTGGTAAACGGGTAGTCGGCGATCTTGGGGTGAGCCGCGGAGATGCGCGAGATGAGCGTGGACTTGCCGGCGTTGGGGAAGCCGACCAGGCCCACGTCGGCCAGCAGTTTCAGCTCGAGGCGCAGCCGCCGCTGATCGCCGGGGCGCCCGGGCTCGTGCTCGGTGGGCGCCTGGTGCGTGGAGGTGGCGAAGCGGGCGTTGCCGCGTCCGCCCTTGCCGCCGCGGGCCACGAGGTACCGGTCGCCGGTCTGGGTGAAATCGTGCAGCAGTTCGCCGGTATCGGCGTCGTAAACCACCGTCCCCACTGGGACCGGCGCTTCGATGGAGGCGCCTTCGTGTCCGGTCCGGTTGCTGCCTTCTCCGTGGCGGCCGCGCTCGGCCTTGTGCTCCGGATTGAAGCGGAAATGCAGGAGGGTGTTGTAGTGCTCGCTGGCTACCAGCGTGACGTCGCCGCCGCGCCCGCCATCCCCGCCGCTGGGACCGCCCCGCGGCACGTGCTTCTCCCGGCGAAACGCCAGGCAGCCGTTGCCGCCATCGCCGGCCTTGACCTGGATGACGGCTTCGTCGATGAACACTACGAGGCCGCTTTGATGGAGATGAACTTGCCGAGCCGGCCGCGGTCGCGGAACTCGACGATGCCCGGAATCTTGGCGAACAGCGTGTCGTCCTTGCCCCAGCCGACGTTTTCGCCGGGCTTAAACTGCGTGCCACGCTGCCGAACCAGGATGGAGCCGCCGGTGACCAGTTGGCCGCCGAAGGCCTTCACTCCGAGACGCTGCGCGTTCGAATCGCGCCCGTTGCGCGAACTGCCCAATCCCTTTTTGTGCGCCATGCCGTGCTCCTACGCCACGATCTCGTTAACCTTCAGCCGGGTGAAGTTCTGCCGGTGGCCGATGGTTCGCTTGTATTGCTTCTTGCGCTTGAACTTGAACACCTTGATCTTTTCGCCGCGGCCCTGCGCCACGATGGTCGCCACGACCTTGGCGTTGGCCACCTCGGGCCCGGTCAGCATCTGATCGGGCTCGCGGAAGACGGCCAGGACGGTGTTCAATTCGAGCGCCACGCCCACTTCCCAGGGCAGTGTTTCCACCTCGATTTCATCTCCGGCGGAGACGCGGTACTGTTTTCCACCCGTCTGTATGACAGCGTACATAGGAACCTTCCTGTTATATGTTGCTTGGGGGCCGCATCAAAGCGCGTGCGGGCACACCATAACGGAGCGCGCCCCGAAGGTGACAATAAACTATTCTACACTACCGCGGGGGGCGATTGGCAAAGGGGGGTGCCTGAAGAGTGCGTTTCTCGCAATCCACGACGGCGGGGCTCACGGCAGGATTGAAGGGGGCTTGCGCCGGTCGTCGTCCTCGTCCCTGGCCTGCATCAAGGCAGTCCAGAGGATTCGGATGCCCAGAATGAGCGCCGCGAGGCCGGCGACGAAGAGCAACGGCCGGCACGCACCGATAGCCATTGGCGCGCCCTGTATGAGCGCGTACCCGACCCCAGTCAGGGCTCCCCCTATGCACCATCTCTTCCAACCTCGAACAAAGAGGGCCATTGAAGACGCGCCGGCTTAATCGTACCATCCAGTTCTTGGGAATGTGCAAACGGAGGCTGGGTGGGGTTGTTTCAGGCTGCTTGCGTGGCCCTTCGCTGCCGCGGGGAATACGCGCGCCAGCCATGCGGCTTCGGACACTACCGGATCAACCGGTGATGTCTGGAAAATGCGGCAAGATCCCCCCGCTCCGGCCGTTGCCACCTGCCGCCACCGAGAGGGGAATCTGCGACGTTTGTACCCAAGAATCGAAGACATACTTGGAGGTGAGATTATGGATCGCAAGAGCGATCGAGCGAAGGGATTCGGACGAGCGCACCAGCTCGTCAGCGAAGCAGAGCAGATTGTGCAATCCCAAGGAATGGACCCCTTGGTTTTCGGCACGCTGGAACTTCTTTCGGCCCTTTCCGCGGCGAAGGAGATCCTGCGCCTGCGTGCCAAGGAGGGCTGCTAGCGAAACCACCTGCGTTGGGGCCGATCCTGCTCGCGGAATGAATCGACGGCAGATTCGAGTTCGGCCTCAACGCACTGATTCATGCGAATCCGCCTCCGGCCGCGGATGCGGACCAGATAGTGGTGTGTTCGTGTGCGGGCCGGGCATGGTAGCATTAAGCCAATTGCAGATCGGTTAATGGAGCCAGGAGCCGCGGATGGGTTTAGGCTTAGCTATTGCCATTGCGTTTGCGCTAGCTGCGGCCGACCGAGCCAGAAGGCGCGAAGCATCCGCGCTGTTCTGGGGCGGTGTTGCAGCCCTCGTTTGTATCGTTGCTGCGGTGGTCGGCGGTTTGCTGCTGCTGATTCCATGTGGTATCGGAGCGGTGATAGCGGCAGCTAAGCTTGGCAAGACATCCAAGGAGTGCCCGAGCTGCGGAAAAACCACCCCTATTGACGCCCTAGCGTGCCCCCACTGCGGGTCAAGCCCGCGCACGATATTCAACGCCGGTCAGTAGCCAGAACGTAATTGCAATCCGCCATCAAAGGAGGGCTGAGACCGTACCTGCCAAACCGGCGCTAGCCGTGGCCGAAATACATGAGCCAGCCCAGGGCGAAGAGGGCCACCACGAAGCAGGCGAAGCAGTAGAGGCCGTAGCGCAGGCGCTCGCGGTCGGTCTTCTTGCTGACCACCCCGAGCACTACCGAAGTGAACAGGCTGAAGAGCAGCGCGGCCTCGAAATGGGAAAGGTTGACCTTGGGCATCAGCTTTTCTTCCCCACCGCGATCTCGTAGGCGTCCACCATGGCCAGGACGTTGAGGAGGCCCGCGGTGACCAGGAATTTGGTGCCGTAGTCGTGCACGGCGCCCGCCACGTCCGGCTGCGAGTAGCCCAGCCAAGTGGCCATCAGATAGGGAAGACCGGAGAGCACATTGCAGATGAAGCCGCCGTAGTAGATCAGGACGGTGAGCAGGTCGCCGCCCTGGGGTTTCAGAAACTCGCCGCGCATCATGAGTCCGAGCAGGAACATGGAGAGCACGGAAGCCAGCAGCAGCGCGGCCCGGCCAGTGCGCTTCAACAGGAAATGGCCGCCGCCGGGAATGATCCAGGCCAGGCCCACGGCCGGGCCCCACACGCTCAAGGAAGGCATTGGCTGCTTGGTCTTCTTCTCCTGGCTACTCATGGTGAATCTCAATTCTAGCAAAGAAGCCGGCAGCCGCCCGGGGGCGGTGCTCAGAAAAAAGCCGGCAGCCGCCCGGGGGCGCCGCTCAGGCCTGTATGGGCGCGGGGACGCGCACGCGCGATCCGATGAATCCGTAGTAGGCGACGAAGACATAGCAGGCCAGCGGCACCAGCATGGCCACTGCCATGCTCTTGGCTAGCCCGAAAATCAGTCCCATCAGGGGAGTGAAGACCGCACCGCCGACGATGGCCATCACAATCAGCGAGCCGCCCAGCTTGGTATTGGGTCCCAGTTCCTTGAGTCCCAGCGCGAAGATGGTCGGGAACATCAGGGACATGAAGAAGCTGGTCAGGAAGATCGCCCAGAGCCCTATCCAGCCTGGGAACAGGACTCCGATGGCCACCAGCAGGACGTTGGTGAGGCTGTAAATCCCCATCAGCTTACTGGGATCGACAAACCGCATGATGTAGGTGGCCGAGAACCTCCCCACCAGGAAAACCGCCAGAGTGCCGGTAAGAAATCCCCCCGCCGCTTTCTCCGGCAGGTGCGTGTAGTCCTGCACGTATTGGATGAGGTAGCTCCAGGTGCCCACCTGAGCGCCGACGTAGAAGAACTGGGCCAGCACGGCCAGGAGGAAGTGCGGATAGTGGAGCAGGTCCTTGAGGCGGCCCTTGTTCTCGCCGGCGGGGGCGCCTTCGCCCGCGATCTTGGGGAACTTGGTGGCCATCATGAGGAGCGCCCAGGCAAACACGACGCAGCCCAGCACAACATAGGGCGCAATGACCCGCATGGTCTCGCTGTGCAGATAGCTCGCGTAGGTTCCCGCCGCCTTCATGGCCCGGATCTTCTCCTGGCCGTGCTCGATGCCCGAGAAGATGAAGAGGGTGCCACCGAGGGCGCCGCAGATGGTTCCAAACGGATTGAAGGCCTGAGAAAAGTTCAGCCGCCGCTCCGAGCTGGCCGGATCGCCCAACTGCGCGATGAACGGATTGGCCCCCGTCTCCAGGAACGCCAGGCCGCTGGCGATCACGAACAGGGCGAAGAGGAAGAACCCGTACTTGCCGACCAGGGCGGCGGGCCAGAACAAGATGGCGCCGGCGCTGAACAGGAGCAGTCCCGTGACCAGCCCGACCTTGTAACTGTACTTCCGCATGATCAGCGCGGCCGGCATGGACAAGAGGAAATACCCCATGTAGAAAGCGGACTGCAGCAATCCGGCCTTGAAGCGGCTGATCTCGAACGACTTCATGAACTGCTTGATGAGCACGTCGTTGAGGTTGTTGGGAATGCCCCAGAGGAAGAACAGGGCGGTCACCAGGACGAAAGGCACCAGATACTCGCGGGCGACCAGGCGGTGCTCGACGGGACTCGGACTCTGGGAGGGGTTGCTGGCTGGGTTCATGGTGGAAATCGCCGACGCGGGCGAATCCGCCATTATACCCCGGATCGACCGGTGCGCCCTACGGGCCGGGATGCAGATTCACTGCGGTTTGGAATCGACTCACATTGGTTGGATCGAGCTCACACCTGTCTCGTGGCGACCAACTCTTTCGTGGCTGGGGCCCGTGGTTCTTCTCACTGCCCTTTCACCCCACTGGCGCCATCCCCCGAACCTCCCACTGGTATCTCGCTCCGCAGGCCAAGCAGGGTCCGTTCTTGATCTGCTCGAGATCGGCGCAGCGTGCGCAGACGGCAAACACATAGTTGGCCGGACACACGCGGCAATGCGCGACCTTCACTTCCTTAGGATCGAGAAGGGTTAGCGTGACCCGATAGACGGTTCCGCACCTGCGGCACCGCACGTCGCCGTATTCCATCGCCGGCTCCAAAGCGGCCGTGCTCGGGGCTGGACGGCTCGCGCGGCCGGCAGGCGGCAGGAAGGCGATCACGAGAGGCGGCAGGGACGCGATCCCCCAACGCATGAAGGGCAACAGGAGAAAGCTGGGCAGAAGGTACCGATACCCATGGCGGCCTAAGTGGGAGGCCAGCACCGCCCCGACGATCACGATGGCCACGAGGGCACCGACCCCAACCAAGGCCCAGGTTGTGGAGTCACGTGGCGCGAGAAACACGGTCGCAAAGTAGCCAACGCCCAGGGCGAGCAGGAGAATGCGCAGGACCCGATGTTTCTTGAAGCTCATAGGTGCAGTATACGCGAGATTCCATTGGCGGTCCGGCCGGCCGCAGTCCCGAATCCACAGCGCCAACGGCCTGACGAAGTGGAGGCTGAGGTTTCAACCTGCATTTCCGTCTTGAGTAATTGCCGCTAGCCTCTCCAGCTCTCGTTCAACGCCTCCCTTAGGCTCAATTCCCAGGGATCGCGCGTCACCTCGGATGGCGGCGCGATTCCACTGCGCGAGTTAGACGATCGTTTGGGCTTCGAGGATCGCATTGCCCAGCACCCTACCGACTCACGGAAGCGGAGGAACACGCAACTCCCGTTGGCGGACCTGCTGCGCCAGTCCGTCTACAGCCGCATCGCGGGCTATGCGGATGTCAATGATGCCGAGCGGCTCTCACAAGATACGGCGTTCCGCCTGATCGGTTCCTAGAAAACCTGGGAGCGTGGGGCGTCGTTGACCTCGCGCTTGCAGACCTTTGAGACCGGAATGCTAGCCGAGGAGAAGAACTTCGGCAGCTTGGCCCGCGTTAGCCGCGAGCTGATCGCCAAGGCCGAAGCCTTCGATTCCCCGCAGTGGGTCGTGCTGGACATGGACTCGACCGAGATTCCGGTAATCGGCCAGCAGGAGAACAGCGCATACAACGGCCACTTCGAGTCCACATGCTATCACCCCCTGCCGCTGTTCAATCGGGAAGGCGACTGCCTGGCGGCAAAGCTGCGGCCCGGTAACGTCCACAGCGCCGACGGTTGGGAGGAACTGCTGTTGCCGGAGGGCCCAGAGGGCGCCCCGGCCTTCGCGAAGCCGGAGGTCTACGAAGCGATGGAGGAGCGCGGCGTGAAGTACGCCATCCGCATCCCGGCAAACGACAGCCTGGAGCGGGACATCAACGGGTTGCCGACGCGTCCGGTGGGGCCATAAGCCGGTGGTCTGGCACAACGGTTTTCTTTACCAGGCGGCGGGTTGGAAGACGGCGCGTCGGTTTCATCGTGACGAACCTGGAGACCGACAGACGGGCGGTGGTGCGGTTCTACAACAAGCGTGGAACAGCGGAACAGTGGATCAAAGAAGGCAAGCAGGCGGTGAAGATGACGCGGTTGTCCTGCCACCGATTCCGCGCGAACGAGGTGCGGCTGTGGTTGAGCGCGATGGCATCCAACCTGGGGAACCTTTGGCGGGGGCCCCCTCTGGGCCCGGTGCTGCCGCAGAGGATCGGCAGTTGGTCCTCGACCGGCTTGCAGCAGAGGTTCGTGAAGACGGGCGGGCGGTTGGTGAAGCATGCCCGTTAGTACTGGTTGATGGTGGCCGAGAGTCATCTGACGCGGCGCCTGTTTGGAAGCATGGTGCGGCAGATCGGTGCTCTGGAGCCGGCGACCGGGTAGGCTGCGGCGGTGAAGCAAACCGGGTGAAGGAAGGGAGTGGACGGACAGGCGTCTGAGAAGCTGCTTGAAATGGGGCACCTTCGGGTTCTTCTGTGCCCGGAGAAACGACATTTGGCCCCTCCAGGGCCGCCGGAGTCGTTCGGGATAGGGAGAATGAGAGAAACGCCTCCAATGGAAGGGGTTGGATGTATAATCGAAACCAGGCCAGGACGGCAGAATAGGAATTCCGGTTGAGCGGGACCTTGGATCCCGCTCGTCGCGCCGCTGTTGTGGAGGAGATCTTGTGATTTCGTTGGAAAGCCATCGCTACTGGCAAACCACAGGGCAGTTTGCCGTGTGGATTATTCTGTGCTCCTGCGTGCTCGGGCTTGTACCGGCAGGGTATGGGCAAACCGATGACGTGAGCCGACTGATCGGCAAGCTGGAGGACCCAAATGCCGACGTCCGGCAGCATGCGGCCCAAGAGTTGAGCCGCCTCAAAGACCCCCACGCGGTGGAGCCCCTGATCGCAGCATTGAAAGACAAGGATTCTACCGTCCAACTGTATGCGGCCATGGCGCTGGGCGGAATCAAAGACCCCCGCGCGGTCGAGCCTCTAATCGCGGCGTTGAAGGACACCGAGTTCTTCTTCAAAGATATCGCGGTCCAAGCGTTGGGCGAGATCGGAGCGCCCGCGGTCGAGCCCCTGATCGCCGCACTGAAGAGCCCCGAATCCAACGTCCGCGACGAAGCGGTCAAAGTCTTCTTTGGGATCCAAGACCCCCGCGCGGTCGAGCCCTTGATCGCCGCACTGAAGGACACGGATAACCGCGTCCGAAGGGATGCGGCCTATGCGTTGGGCGCAATCAAAGACTCCCGTGCGGTCGAGCCCCTGATCGCCGCACTGAAGGATACGGACGACCAGGTCCGGCACAACGCGAAGGTGGGGTTGGCCGAAATCAAAGACCCTCGTTCGGTCGAGTCCCTGATCGCCTTCCTGAACGATCCGGACGCCTCCATCCGACACGTGGCGGTCCAGGCCTTGGACGGGGTCAAAGACCCCCGCGCGATCAAGCCTCTGATCGCTGCTTTGAAGGACTCGGATCGGCTCGTCCAGGAGATGGCGGGACCGGCGCTGGGCAGGTTCGGAGCGGCTGCAGTCGATCCCCTGATTGGCGCCCTGAAAAACAGCAACGACGGCGTCCGGGAGTGGGCGGCCTACGCACTGGGCAGAATCAAAGACCCCCGGGCGGTCGAACCCTTGATTGCCGCCCTGAAAGATCCGGGCAGTGATGTCCGGATGCAGGCGGCTTACGCGTTGAGCTGCATCAAAGACCCCCGTAGAGTAGGTCCCCTGATGGCGGTATGGAAGGAGCATGACACAGCAGCCATCGCCGGAGCTTACCTCTTCTTCCTCGAGCGGGGTGTCCCGGGCGTGGAGGATGTATTGATTGAGGCTCTCAATCAATACAACTACCCGGCGATGGCCAACAACTTCTTGCACTGCAACAATACGAAATTGGCGCAGGCCGCGTTTGCGTGGGCAAGAAAGAACGGCTATCGAATAGAGACAACATCCCCCGGCGCCCCCGGATGGGTCGGTCCGCGATAGTCGCTGTTCATGACCTCCACGCACATTTCAGACACTACCTACGGGTTCTGCTGCGCGGCGTAGCGGATGACGGTGAAGTTGCGCAGGGTCACGGTATCCGTGGTGCTGTTGCTGGCGTTCATTTTGCCCAGGAGGGAGATGGTCAGCGGGGCGGTCAGCAATTCGTTCGCGGCGGCGGCCTGCGAAAGCATGGCGAGTGTGGCGCCCCAGCTTAGAGCGCTCAACTGCTGGCCGCTGGAGTGCACGGCCGCGTCCACTCTTCCCGTCACCGCCGTCTCGCTGGCTACGGAACTTCGCGACACCAGGACGGTGGCGCCCCAATTCAACTGGAAGGAGAAGCCGGCCGTGGCACCCTCGTGCGAATAATCGAACCGGATCTCGACGCGATCGCCGGCGGCAAGGAAGTTCGCCGGCAAGGTGCAACTCCCCAATTGCGTCAGCCCGGTCGAGCTGGTGTTCGTTCCGGTGCTTCCACAGAGTACCTGCGCCAGCGGATGCGCCTGGCCGGCCTCCGCGGTCTTATGCACATTCTGTGTGGTGTTGAACCATAGATCGCCGTTGGATGTCCCGCTCGGATCGGTCGAATTGCCGGAATCTTGCCAGGCCGCACGGGTCGCGGAAGTGGCCGCGCCGAAGGAAAGTCCGGAGAACCGGCCGAAGGGATCCACCTGGGCCAGTACGGTTCCGCTCGAGGTCAACCACTGCTGGAGCGGGCTGGCGCTCTGCCCCTGTCCGGCGCGCACGGTCAGTCCAGTCGAGCCGGTGGTGGGCAGGCTATCGTACACATACAGGGTCGTAGTTCCCAGGTTGTTGCCCACCGAAAGCTGGCGATTGGAATTGTTCCACAGCAGTTGCGCGCTGTTCTGGGCCAGGTTGCCGTTCCCATCGACAAACGGAATCGCGCCCTGCGTGAATCCGGTGTACAGGCAGGTGTTCCACACGGCGTCGGACCCATTGGACATCAGGCAGCGATTCGCGGCCCCCAGCGGGACGCGAGTCCACAGGACCGGCGAGGCGCCTTGCGCCACGATGATGTCGCCGCGCGAGGGCGCCGCCGCCGTGGTATCGCTATGGCTGGCGCTCAGGAGAGCATGGCTGGTGGGCACGCGCGCGTTGGTCATCCCCGGATCCTGGGCGGTGACGAACAGGTTGCTCGCCGAGGGCGACCCGGCGGTTCCGGCCAGCGCGGCCTTCTGGTTCGCCGTCGGGTCGTTGGCGTTGGAATGCGTCGGATAGTTCAGGGCCAGCTTCGATTCCTCGATGCCGGCTACCGAGGAAACATTGGTGTCCACAACCACCCCGGCTCCGAGGGAGGGATTGGGGTACGTGCCAGTCAGCGCGCCGCCCGCTGCGCCCGTGGGATTGCCTGGGTTGGCCAGCCGGTAGCTGGCGGTCAGCACGTCCCCCGTTTGCGGATCGGAGGGGGTGGCGAAGGTAATCACGTTGCCGCTGACCGTGTAGTCCAGGTTCTGGGTCTGGAACAGGCCATTCCTGTACACCGCAAGACTGCCGAGCGGGCTGGGCGGATTGGCCAGCGTAAACACCGCGTTGGAGCCGTTGATCAGCCCCGCGGGCGTCTCTTCATCGACGAATCCGGGACCGGCACTACTGGTGCTACCCGAGCCGCAGGGGCCCGAGGAGCCGTCCACATGGACGCAATCGGAGAGATTCCCGATCACGGCTTCGAGCAATCCGGAGGCGTCGATGTAGACCGCGGCAGACGGTTCGTACCCCGGCCCTTCGATCGGTCTGGCCGCCAGGTCGGCCACCAGCCCCACCACGCCGGATTCCGGAATGGTGGTATCCGCGGGCGGCGGAACGACGACCGATCCACCCCCGCCCGTGGTCGTCACCAGCACGTCACTCACTTGCAACGGAGTCGAGCTCGGCGGCACGGCCCAGGTCTGCTGAAATTGTATCCGCCCGTCGGCCGAGTACTTCACCCAATAGCTGGCGCCAGCCGTCACGTTCGTGGTGGGCACCAGTTGGACGCGCAACACGCCGTCGATGATCGGTACGGTAAGGATCTGCTTGGCGATGTTCGAGCCGTCGCCCGCCTGGAAGCTCTTCCATTGGATAATCAGCAGGCCCTGGAAAAGCGTGCCGTCGGCCTTATACAGCACGTCCTGAATGGTGGTCAGCGACGGCGCCGCCCACGCGATTGCCAAAAAACAGGTCAACACAACCAGCCGGCGGACCGCCGTTCTCATTGTTATCCTCCAGAAAAATGGGCCCGAATAGCCGGCCCAGGCTCGTCACAGCGCCCGACGGGCGTTTCCGCGATGGACCGGGGCCGGGAATCCGGGCCCGTGCAGGGAGCACACCACCGGCTTCAGTGTAGTCGCCGGCAGCCCGCCTCCACGCCGCGAGCGCGGAGCTAAGTTAATGGAGGAAAAGGGCGATATTTCCTTGGATTGGCTGTGATCCGCGGATCGGTTAGGGTCGTTTGCCGATCCGCTCGGCGTTCAGATAGGGGCGCAGGGCTTCCGGGACCAGGACGCTGCCATCGGCCTGCTGATAGTTTTCGACCACCGCGACCCAGGTCCGCCCGATGGCCAGGCCGCTGCCGTTCAGCGTGTGGACGAATTCGGATTTCCCTTTGGCGGGCTTGGAGCGGATGGAGGCGCGGCGCGCCTGGAAGGCCTCGAAATTCGAGCAGGATGAAATCTCTTTGTACTCGTTCAGGCCGGGGAGCCAGACCTCGATGTCGTAGGTCTTGGCGGAGGAGAAACCCATATCTCCGGTGGAGAGCACCACGGTGCGGTAGGGCAGGCCCAGCCGGCGCAGGATGTCCTCGGCGTCTGCGGTCAGCTTTTCGAGTTCCTGGTAGCTTTCCTCGGGCCGCGTGAACTTTACCAGCTCGACTTTCTGGAACTGGTGCTGACGGATGATGCCGCGCACGTCGCGGCCGTAAGAGCCGGCCTCGCTGCGGAAGCAGGGCGTGTAGGCGCATAGCCGGATGGGCAGCCGGGCGGCGTCCAAGGTCTCGTTGCGGAACAGGTTGGTGACGGGCACCTCGGCGGTGGGCGCCAGCCAGAAGTCGGTGTTCTCGATCTTGAAGAGGTCCTCGGCGAATTTCGGCAACTGGCCGGTGCCGAACAGGCTGGCCGAGTTGACCAGGAAGGGCGGCAGGACCTCGGTGTAGCCGTGCTCGCGCGTGTGCACGTCCAGCATGAAGTTGATGAGCGCCCGCTCGAGCTTCGCGCCCTGGTCCCAGTAGACCGCGAAGCGCGCCCCGGTGACCTTGGCCGCCCGTTCGAGGTCCAGAATGCCCAGCTCCGGCCCCAGGTCCCAGTGAGCTTTGGGTTTGAAATCGAATTGCCGCGGCTGGCCCCAGCGGCGCACTTCCACGTTGTCTTCGGCGCTGCGCCCGCTGGGGACGGATTCGTGCGGCAGGTTGGGAACGCTAGCCAGCGCCTGGCGGAACTGGTCGTCCAGCTCGGTTACCTGCTTGTCGAGCGCCGCGATGCGTTCGGCCGCGGCCCGTACCGCTTGCTGCCTTTCCGTGGTATCGGCGCCCTGCTGGCGGAGCTTCTGGATCTCGGCGGTCTCGAGGTTCTTCCGTGCTTTGAGCTGTTCGGCCTCGGTTACCGCCGCGCGGCGCCGCCCGTCGAGCGCGCGGAACTCCTCGACGTCTAGCGTGAATCCGCGCTCGGCCAGGCGCGCTGAAATCGCATCCAGGTTGGATCGAAAGAACGACAGGTCGTACATGTGTTAGTAAGATGATCGCACACCGGCCGAGGCGTCCGAGAAGGCCGCCCTACTTCCGCGGCGGAGTTTTGGGGGCGCATTCCTTCTCCTGCCGGAAGAACCCCTCGTCGGAGAGCTCGCGCAGGGCGATCTTGACCGCATCCACCAGCAGGCGGAAATTGCGTTGCCGCTCATCGACGGACTGCTCGCGGAGGGGGCTCTCCGTGTAGAGGACGCCGTCGTCCAGAATTACCAGGGGCATCGCGCGCGGGGCCTTTTGCGGCGCCGCCGGGCGCAGGATGAGCGGCTTGTCTTGGGCCAGGGCGAGCCCTGCGGCGATCAGGATACAGGCTAGCGTTCTGTGCATGTGGCGGCGCGTGCGGACGCTCCCGCCATGCTTGGGGCACGCGGGCTGCCACAGCGAGCCCGCTGAAAACAATGCAACGCCCTGAGCGGGCGGCGGCAAGAACTTGGCCAGGCGCCAAGCCCATGAAAGTTCCTCCGCCCTCGGCTACACTTGGACTGGGAGGCGCTTTCGCATGGCAGAGCGCACCACAGTCCAGGCCAGTTCCGATGCCGCCGGCCGCTTAGGTGGGCTCGGTCCCGAGGCTCTGAGCCACGTTTTCCGCACCATGTACATGTCCCGGCGGCTGGACGACCGGGAGATCCTGCTGAAGCGCCAGAACCGGGTTTTCTTCCAGATCAGCGGCGCCGGGCACGAAGCCATACAGGCCGCCGCGGGCATGGCGCTGCGGGCCGGCCACGACTGGATCTATCCGTACTACCGCGATCGTACGCTGTGCCTCGTGCTGGGGGTCACCGCCGAGCAGATGCTGCTGGCGGCCGTGGGCGCCGCCGGCGATGTAGGAAGCGGCGGCCGCCAGATGCCGTCGCACTGGAGCGCGCCGCAGTTCAACATCGTCAGCTCCAGCTCGCCCACCGGCACACAGTACCTACAAGCGGTGGGATGCGCCGAGGCCGGCCGCCGGTTGCACCCGGAAAGCGACGAGATCACGCTGGTGACCTCCGGCGAAGGCGCCACCAGCGAAGGAGAGTTCTGGGAAGCCCTGAACGCGGCCTGCCTGGTGCGGCTGCCGGTGGTCTTCCTGGTGGAAGACAACGGCTACGCCATCTCGGTTCCAGTCGAGAAGCAGACCGCCGGAGGCAATATCGCCGCGCTGGTGGGCGCGTTCCCGAGCCTGCACGTGGAAGAAGTGGATGGCACGGACTTCACCGCTTCCCTGGAGGCCATGCGGCGGGGGGTGGACTGGTGCCGCGCGCGCCACGGCCCAGCCCTGGTTCGCGCCGAAGTGATCCGCCCCTATTCCCATTCGCTCTCCGACGACGAGCGGCTGTACAAGACGCAAGCCGAGCGCGCCGCCGAGGCCGCCCGCGATCCCATCCTCAAGTTTCCCGAGAAACTGGTCGCCGAGGGCGTGCTGGACCGCCATGCACTGGAGATCATCGTTCACGAGATCGAAATCCAGATCCAGCAGGCCACCGAGAACGCGTTGCGCGCCCAGCCTCCGGCGCGCGCCTCCGCTTTGCTGCGCCTCTATTCGGATCGCGTGGATCCGGCTTCGAGCGCGTTCTCGACCGCGCCGCGACTGGAGGGCGAGCCGCGCACCATGGTCGATGAGATCAACCTGACCTTGGCGGAGGAGATGCGCCGAGACCCGCGCATCGTCGTGTTTGGCGAGGACGTCGCCGATTGCAGCCGTGAGGGGGGGCTGGCCGAAGTCAAGGGCAAGGGCGGCGTGTTCAAAGCTACCGCGGGACTGCAACGCGAGTTCGGCTCGGAGCGCTGTTTCAACGCGCCGCTGGCCGAGGCCGCCATTGTGGGGCGGGCCATTGGAATGGCCACGCGGGGCCTGAAGCCGGTGGCGGAAATCCAGTTCTTCGATTACATCTGGCCGGCCATGATGCAGATCCGCAACGAACTGGCCACGCTGCGCTGGCGGTCGAACGGCGGCTATAGCTGCCCGGCGGTGGTGCGCGTGCCGATCGGAGGCTACCTGACCGGTGGGGCCATTTACCACAGCCAGTGCGGAGAGGTGGAGTTCACGCACATTCCCGGGCTGCGGGTGGTCATGCCCTCGAACGCGCTGGACGCTTGCGGCCTGCTGCGAACCGCGTTGCGCTCGGACGACCCGGTGCTGTTTCTGGAGCACAAACGCCTGTACCGCGAGCCTTACAACCGCTCGCCGCATCCAGGGCCCGAATTCACCGTCCCGTTCGGCCAGGCCCGCCTGGTGAAAGCCGGCGCCAACCTGACGGTGATAGCCTACGGCGCGCTGGTGCATAAAGCGCTGCAAGCCGCCTCGCAGATCGAGTGGAAAAACCCTGGCTTGACCGTCGAGGTCATCGACCTGCGCAGCCTGGCGCCTTACGACTGGGAGGCCATCCAGGCCAGCGTCCGCAAGACCAGCCGCGTACTCATCGCGCACGAGGACTGCCTGGCCTGGGGCTACGGCGCCGAGCTGGCCGCGCGCATCGCCGGCGAGTTGTTCGACTGCCTGGACGCTCCGGTCGCCCGCGTCGCCGCGCTGGATACCTGGGTGGGCTACAATCCACAACTGGAGAGCGAGATTCTGCCCCAGGTCGAGGACATCGTCCGCGAGGCCGGGCGGGTGCTTGGGTATTGAGAAGACGCATGAATGCCAGATACTTTGCGCCTTTGCGTGCGATGAAGCTGCTGGGAATTGCGCTAGTTATCCCGGCGGGGGGCGCCGTTGGCCAGACGGCGCCCCAGTCACCCGCCGAGCTCATAAGGTACCTGACGTATCAATCCTATCGGCCCGACCTGCATGGCGCGGAGAAGGGGGCGTTCTCAGCGTCCAGTTGCGGACAGGTGAATGGGGAGGCTCGAGACGACCGCGCTCTCACCATGTCGCTCGTGAAGATGGGCGAATCGGCCGTTCCCGCCATCGAGGAGGCGATCAGTTCCTACGAAGCGCGCAGTGAGAAGTGGGAGGTCCCGTTGCAGGCGGGAATGGTGCTGCTGGCGTACGCCCGGATCAAGGGGCCGGAGGCATTTCCGCGACTGCACAGATTGATCGGAAGTCCCAGTCTTGCTTCTCAGGCACACAGCCTGGATGGCTCCATTGCCCTCGCGCTGGGCATCACTTCGTACGTATCGTCTTTTCAGCGAGCGCCAGCGCCGCCTTTCCACATATGCAGGGTGCCAGATTCCTCTGCCGATGAGCTCAGCGACACTCCCTGCGTTCCCCCCTCGCAGGAGAAACTCCCTTTCAAGTTCCATTGCGGTCGGACTGAAGAACCAAGAGACACTCTGGATGATCTGGTTCTGGGGTGGGAGACCGATGACCGCCTTTTACTGGAGACTAGCCTGGGGCCGAAAGCTAGAGTTGCACTCGAACAGCTCCTGAAGGGGAGGACCTGGGCGGCGATGAGATCCGATCTGTGGCCCGGCCCGCCCGACCGCAGCGTCCAGGTGGGGTATAAATTCGATGTCGCCGGCCGGTGGTCGGAACCCGATGAGACGCTCGTAGAAGAGAACGCACCTCGGAGCTCCGAATGGGGTCCCGCCAACCCTGAGATGCAGACGCTGTTCACGAACAGTTCGGGAGGCGCCTGCGGGAAAGTTCTCCTGAAGTTCGCCAAGTCTCGGCCGAGAGATTGGATCGACCCATACTCAGTCGACAACGCGAATCTCGGGGACGTCTTGAAGCTGATCGCTTCCTGTGCCTCGGACGCTTCCCAGAAGCGCTGACCACCGAGGTTTCCCTATCGGACGGTGCGGATCATGCCGAGGACGCAGGCCAAAACGAAGCATCCCGCGAAAAGCAGCAGCGCGAGGGAGCTCCGATCCATGCTGTGGATCGAATTGAAGAACTCGGAGCCCATACGATCTCCTTGCTGCCTCCAGAGTAAGCGCGAGAGCAGGCGCATCCCTGGGGTCGGCGGCGGAAGTTCATGAACCACCGCCAGAAAAGAGATCGACTGAGCCGTGACCGAACTTTAGGGTTGATCGTGACCGGCCAGGCGGCGGACCCAGACGTTGCGGAAGCGGACGGGGTTGTGGTGCGCCTGGAGGGACAGCGGCTCTTCGGGGCTGTGGGGGGTATAGGTGGCCACCTTGCGGTAGACCATGGCCCCCATAATCTCCTGGTGGTTCTGTACCAGGACGCCGTTATAGAAGACCGTGACGTAGCCGGGCTTGGCCAGCCTGCCGCCCTCGAAGCGCGGGGTCTCGAAGGCGATGTCGTAGGTCTGCCACTCGCCGGGTTTGCGCGAGGGATTGACTAGCGGGGGCCACTGGCCGTAGATGGCGCCGGCCTGGCCATCGGCATAAGTGGGGTTGTCGTAGCAATCCAGGACCTGAATCTCATAGCGGCTCATGATGATCACGCCGCTGTTGCCGCGCCCCTGGCTGGAATTCTCGATCACCGACGGAGAGGCCCACTCGACGTGATACTGGGCGTCGCCGAACGACTCCTTGCTGACCAGATCTCCGGCGCTGTCGACGACTTCCATGTAGCCGTTTTCGAGCTTCCAGGCGGGCGGGACGGAGCGGCCGTTGTGGATGTGGCGCCAATGGGAGAGATCCTTGCCGTCGAACAGAACGATGGCGTCGGAAGGGGGTTGGCCGGGCAAAACGCCGGGCGTGACGATGCGCGGATGGGGGCGCGCGGGGTCGTGAACGTGCCAGGGCTGGCCGGGGAGCATGGGAGTGTCCGTGAAACCCTGGTCCACGAGCTGGTAGAAGCCACTGGCGGCCGCGATAGCGAGGGCGCCGCCCAGGGCGAGGGAAATGCTGCGCAGATTGTTCTTCATGGCACTGACAGCTTAGCAAAAGAGCGGCGATACTGGAAGCATGAAGCGGATACTGCTGGCAATTGGACTGGCCGCGCTGGCGGCGGCGCAGATGAGCGACGTTTCGGGGCAGCGCATACGGGCGGATACGCGCTTCCTCGCGAGCGACCTGTTGGAAGGGCGCGGGGTGGGAACGCGCGGGGGACAACTGGCCACCGAATACATCGCGGCGCAGTTCGAGGCGATGGGGGCCAAGCCGGCCGGGGACAACGGCACGTTCTACCAAAAGGTGCCGCTGGTGGGAGTGGAGCCCCAGCCGGATTCGCAGCTCGCGGCCACGGCGCAGGGCCAGACGGTGGCCCTGAGGTGGCTGGAAGACTTCGTGGGGACCAACGAGCGGCAGCAACCGGAGGCGGCCATCGACGCGGAGGCGGTGTTCGTGGGGCACGGGATCGTGGCTCCGGAGTTTGGCTGGGACGACTTCAAGGACGCGGACGTTCGGGGCAAGATTCTGGTGCTGTTCACGAACGAGCCGGAATCGAACGACCCGAAGTTCTTCGCGGGAAAGGCGCTCACTTACTACGGGCGCTGGTCGTACAAGTACGAAGAGGCGTTGCGCAAGGGGGCGCTGGGAGCGATCATCATCCACACCACGCCCACGGCGGGCTACGGCTGGGACGTGGTGCGGAGTTCCTGGGGCAGGGAAGAGTCGTGGGTGCGGGTGGCGCCGGGCGAGCCGGCGCTGGCGCTGGCCGGATGGGTGACGAGCGAAGCGGGCGGCCGCATTCTGGCGCTAGCCGGCCACACGGTGCCCGAACTGTTGCAGGCCTCCGAATCGCGGGGGTTTCATCCCATTCCGCTGGGCATACGGTTCCACGGGAAGATGGTCTCCAAGGTGCGCGAGCAGGAGACGCGCAACGTGGTGGCCCAGATTCCGGGGAGCGATCCGGCGCGGCGCTCGGAGGCGGTGCTGTTCAGCGCGCACTGGGACCACTTGGGAATAGGCACTCCGGTGAACGGCGACGCGATCTATAACGGCGCGGTGGACAACGCGACGGGCTGCGCCATCCTGCTGGAGATTGCGCGGGCCTGGGCGGGATTGGAACAGAAGCCGCGGCGCACGGCGATTTTCCTCTCGGTGACCGCGGAGGAATCCGGGCTGCGCGGGTCGGAATACTACGCGGCGCATCCGGTGGTGGCGGCGGACAAGACGGCGCTGGCGCTGAATTTCGACGCGTTTCAACCGGAGGGGCGGACGCGGGATGTCGAGGTTTCGGGCGCGGAGCGGACCACGCTCTGGCCGCTGGTGGAGGAGGCGGCGCGGCGGATGGGCTTCGAGATCAAGCCCGAGGCGCACCCCGAGCAGGGGCACTACTACCGCTCGGACCACTTCTCGTTCGCGCGCGCTGGGATTCCCGCGTTCTCGATCAGCCAGGGCACGGAGTTTCTGGGCAAGCCGGCGGACTTCGGAGAGAAGCTGTTCGAGGAGTTCAACGCGAAGCACTACCATCAGCCCTCGGACGAGTTTCACGAGGAATGGGATTTCTCGGGGCTGGAGCAGATCGCGCGGTTTGCAACGCTGATCGGGATCGACGCGGCGAACGCGGAGGAATTGGGGCGGTTCAAGAAGGGGGACGAGTTCGAGCGGAAGTGAGGCAGGAACGGCACGAATACCTAGCCGCAGATGAACGCAGATAAACGCCGATCAGCAAAGAGCGTGTCCATCGGTGTTTATCTGCGTTCATCTGCGGCTCAAGATGGTTTTTGAGCATTTCCGCAGGCGCCTCTGTCCTATTGCTGCACCAGCTCCACGCGGCGGTTCTTGGCGCGGCCTTCTTCGGTCGAGTTGGAGGCGACGGGTGCAAGGGGGCCGGCGCCTTGGGGGCTGAGGCGGGCGGCGGCGATGGCGTACTTGGTGGTCAGCACTTGCACGACGGCGGCGGCGCGGCGCTTGGAGAGATCCATGTTGGATGCCAGGGCGCCGACGTTGTCAGTATGTCCCACTACCAGGAGTTTGAGCGCGGGGTCCTGCTGGAGCAGCTTGGCGATCTCGCCGAGCGCGGCGTCGGATTCCGGCTTGACCTCCGCCTTGCCGGTGTCGAAGTAGATGCCGTAGACCGCCGAGTGGCCCGTTCGCGTAATGTCGCCCGCGAGCGCGGCCGCGTCCACCGTGACCAGCCCGCCTTGCATGGGCTTGACCTCCACGACGTAGAGATGGATGGCGGACCCCTGGGCCAGATCGCTCCACTGACCGATGTGCAGGCTCAGGTAGACATCGCCCTCGGCCCTGGCCTGCTTGGCCGAGAGCACGCGCTGGCCGGCGCTCCAATCCCAGTCTTCGGCGCCTTTGGCGGCGTACAGCGTGGGTGTTCCGTGCCCGCACCCCTCGGAGTTCACGCAGGACCACAAGATCTGGAAGTTGCCCCGTTTCAGAGCGCTCTCGTAGTTGCGGTAGATTTCCAGGATAGAGCGGCCCGGCGGAGCGATGTAGACGATGTGGGTGATCTTGCCTTCCAGGTGCTGGCTTTTTTCGAAGGCGCCGTCATCCTTGAACTTGCCCAGCGGCAGCGTGAACTCGTCGAACTCGACGTACTGATACTCGCTGATGAAAGTGCCGGGGTAGCGCGAAACCAGCGGATGGTCCTTGCTTCCTTCGATATCCTCGGTTCTTTGGGCGAAACCAGCGGTCGCGCCCAGGAGTGCCAAAACGCAGGCTCCTACGCAGTGCCACTTCATGCTTTTCTCCTTAATCGCGGGTGAGGGTTACGACCGCCTGGGCTTCGGCGGCGCGCGATTCGCCCACCGGCCCGAGCTTTTCGGCGGTCTTGAACTTGACGGAAACGCGCTCCAGGTCGAGCGAGAGCGTCGCGGCCAGCTTCTCGCGGATGGCCGCGCGGTAGTCCTTGAGCTTGGGGCGCTCGAGCAGCACGGTGCAATCGAGGTTTACCAGGCGGAATCCCTTTTCGCTCGCGAGCTTGAGGGCATGCCGGAGGAAAACCGAGCTCTCCGCGCCGGCCCAGCGCGGGTCGGAGTCGGGGAAGTGCAGGCCAATATCGCCCAGGGCGGCCGCGCCCAGCAGCGCATCCGTAATGGCGTGCGAGAGCACGTCGGCGTCGGAGTGGCCGTCCAGGCCGAGCTCGGAAGGGATGGCCACGCCGCCCAGAACGAGCGGCCGGCCAGGAGTGAGCGGGTGGACGTCCCAACCGATTCCGGTGCGGTATTCGCCCAACTCAGACTGCCTTCGCTGGCGCGGCCTGCTCGGACAGGAAGAGGCGGGCCAGGTCCATGTCGCTGGGCTTGGTGATTTTGATGTTGCGGTCGCTGCCGAGGACCACCGAGACCTCGACCTCTTCCAGACGCTCGACCAGGCTGGATTCGTCGGTGGCGATGAAGCCGTCCTCCCGAGCCTTTTCGAAAGCCTGCCGGAGCAGAGCGTAGCGAAAAACCTGGGGCGTCTGGGCGAGGGTGAGGCGCTCGCGCGGAAGCGTTGTGTGCACCTTGTTTTTGCGGACTTGCTTCACCGTATCCACGGGCACGATGCCGACGATGGCGGCGCCGGACTGGGCCGCTTCCTGGATGACCTGCGCGATGGTCGAGCGGTCGATGAACGGCCGCACCGCATCGTGGACCACCACCAGGTCGGTATCGGCGTCCAGAACAGCCAGCGCGTTCTGGACCGATTGCTGGCGCGAATCGCCGCCCTCCACCAGCCGGACCGGAGTGGGCAGGGCTTCCTGCCGAAGCAGGCCGTCGAACCACTCCATATCCTCGTGGCGCAGCGCCACCACGATTTCCGCGATGGGGGGACAGGCGACGAACTTGCGGATGGTGTGAAGCAGAATGGGAGAACCGTCCAGCAACATGAACTGCTTGCGGCTGGTGCCGGCCTTTTCGGCCGAATTGTGGCCCATGCGGGTGCCGAGACCCGCGGCGGGGAGGATAACCGCTACTTTCATGGTCGAGATCCGATTGTAGCTCTAAATCGCCCAGGCCGAGGCCCGGGGCGGAATCAATTGCCTGGCTGCGCCGAGGCGGGCGCCGCCTGCTCGCGGGGGCGTTCGGCGTGCTTGTCGGAGTGCGGGCCCTTATCGTAGACGGTATGCACGCGCTCGTCGAAGCGGCCGAAAATCATCTTACCCGCGGTGGTCTGGAGAACGCTGGTGACGGTGATGTCGACGGTCTTCGAGATCAGCCGCTTGGCGTTGTCGACGACCACCATGGTGCCATCGTCGAGATAGGCCACGCCCTGGTTGTACTCTTTGCCCTCTTTGAGGATGAAGACGCGCATGGTTTCGCCGGGCAGCACGATGGGCTTGAGAGCGTTGGCCAGCTCGTTGATGTTGAGCACCTGGATGCCGTGAAGCTGAGCCATCTTGTTCAGGTTGAAATCGTTGGTGACGATCTTGCAGGCGTAGACCTTGGCTAGCTCGATGAGCTTCATGTCCACGTCCCGGACCTGCGGGAAATCGTCCTCGATGATCTGGACGTGCAGGTTCGCCATCTTCTGGATGCGCTGCAAGATATCCAGGCCGCGGCGGCCGCGGTTGCGCTTCATCGAGTCGGCGGAGTCGGCGACCAGTTGCAATTCCCGGAGCACGAACTGGGGAATCACGATGATGCCGTCCAGAAAGCCCGTTTCGGCGATGTCGGCGATGCGGCCGTCGATGATTACGCTGGTATCCAGGATCTTGAAGGTCTGCTTGCCGGTCTGTTCGCTGCCAAACACGCCGCCCAGCGCCGCCAGGTTCAGCATGTCGCCCTTGTTGGCCCCGATCACCAGGCCGATGTAGGTCATCCAGAGCAGGATCAGGACCTCAAGGAAAGGGAGCACCGGGTTCCCCTGGGGGAGCGCCCACTGGAAAACGATCGCCATAAGAACCGCTCCCACGATGCCCAGGATGGAACCGATGGCGGCGCCGATCAGCCGCTTCAGGCTGACCTCTTTAACGCGCATTTCGAAGAAGACTACGCCGAAGCCGACGGCCAGCCCAGCCAATCCGCCCGCAATTCGCTGCGGGAGAGAGAAGCCGGCAGCCGCGTCTTTAAAGGGGGTTAGAAAGTAGCCGGTCAAACCCAGCAGAAGTACGAAAAAACTACGCATGATCAGGATGTTCGTCATGACCTTGCCTCACCCGTAAGATCGACCCCCCGGTTGCCGGTGGCACGGCCCGGAGAGCGGCATGAATGGTTTCCATCCCCTGGCCGCCCGTGGCGGGCGAAGGGTGGAGTGAATACCCGCCCGGACGCCCCGAAGACGGGTCACGCCGCCGGTCGTCAAACGACGCTCCGGCGGGGAATAACTCCAACCGCATGACAATGTAACTCGCGCGTTCGCCGCGTAGTTGCCGACTCCAAAACTCCTACGCGTCGCGTGGCGCCAAACAGGCGGGACTCAGATTCCCCCTCCCTTGCCCGGCCAGCAAAGAGCGAAGGGAGCCCGTCACCCACGGCGGGGAACAGATTAATATGGCGAAATGTTAATCCCGCAAGTCGAGTATAACACCATTCGGTGCAGCCGTTCACGAATTCGGGCGCCGGATGCGCCCAAGAAGGATCCGCGCGTTGACCCTTTCCCGCCCGAACCCGTACAATGAAATGGAGAATCGGCTCGCGGCCAGGCGGCTCCGACCGCGCCGCGGGCTGCCACGAGCGGGAGTAACTCAATGGTAGAGTCACAGCCCTCCAAGCTGTTGGTTGCGGGTTCGATTCCCGTCTCCCGCTCCAGTTCTTGCCGCTAGCCGGCTGGCGTAGCTCAGTTGGTAGAGCATCTGATTTGTAATCAGAGGGTCGGGGGTTCAACTCCCTCCGCCAGCTCCACATTCTAAAGGGTTTATCTTCACTGTTGAGAAGGGCGTTCAGCGGGATGCTGCCGGGGCGTGGGGGGGGGCGAGTCCATTCGATCCAGGACTGGGCGTAGAAGCCGGCGCGCCGCTGGGGGACGGTCGGGAGATAGGCACGGCCAGGCTCAGCGTGCTCTTTCCCACGCTCTCCGAACACGCCACCGCGTGATCGCCCTTCCGGGCTATTGGGAAATGTGCATAATAGATAAGCAGGTTTGAGGGGCCGGCCCCAGCTCTGGCGCCTGCGCTCGCTCCGACGGTAGTGCCCACGGCCGCGGTGCAAACGGGGCCGGCCCTTCGGATTGACGATGCGCCATCGTTACAACGCCGCCGCGCCGCAGAACATGGAGCGGGCAGCCCACGGGCCGCTTCGCGGATGGGTCCGCGCGCGAACCCGCCGTGCTGCCGCGCTTCTTGGGGGAATCGACAAGGGGACTGGAGGAACGTCATGAACATGCGTAGCTTATGCGGGAACGCCGGCGTTCTCGTCGGAACCATTTTGTTCGCTTGCTCCCCGGTCATGGCGGCCGGGGCGGCGCGCGAAGTCCGCTCGCCGGACGGGAGGATCGCCATCGCCATCCACACCGACGGCCCGCTGGGCTACAGCATCGCCGTGGGCGGCAAGCCGCTGTTGCTGCGGAGCCGCCTGGGTCTGGAACTGGCCGGCGATGTAAAGCTGGGCGAGAAACCCGTGGTGGTGAGCGAGGCGCGCAGAACGGTCGACGATCATTGGATCAATGAGTTTGGCAAGAACCGCGATGTGCGGAGTCATTACCGGGAACTGACCGTCACGATGAAGGAGGGCGGCCGATCCTTCAGCGTGGTCGCCCGGGCCTACGACGACGGCGTGGCCTTCCGCATCTTTATCCCCAAGCAGCCCGGGATGGATTCCTTTACCGTCACCCGCGACGCTACCGAGTTCACGTTCCCGGAGGACGAGCAAGTCTGGGCGGGCTGGAACAACCTGGAGGGCGCGCGTCCCGAAGGCGGATTCATCGGCTCGCAGGAATGGCGCTATCTGCCCAATCAGCTTTCCAAGCTGAACCCGAATTTCAAGTATGGATTGCCATTTCTGGTCCAGACACGCGCGGCCTATGTCGCCATCACGGAGTCCGATCTGCTCGATTGGTCCGGCATGTGGCTGGCGCCCGTGGCGGGCGCCAATAATACCTTGGGGGCGCAACTGGCGCCCCCGATACCGGCGCGGCCCTGGCCGTCGCGCCACCCCTCGGAGGTGGATAGCGCGGCGGTGAATACCGCGCCGGCGCCGGCAGGCGAGGTCCAGAAAGGCCTGGTTGTGGCCCAGACTCCCCACAACTCCCCTTGGCGGACCTTTATCATCGGCCGCCGGGCCTTCGACCTCATTCCGAGCGACCTGGTGTTGAACCTGGCCACCCCGAGCAAACTCGAGGACGCCTCCTGGGTGAAGCCGGGCATGTCGGCCTGGGGGACCTGGTGGCCCAACGTGGGACAAAACGACCTTCCCACGCTCAAACAGTTCATTCAGCTTGCCGCCGACATGGACTGGCCGTATCAACTCTCGGAGATCGGCGATAAATCGATCGTGCCCGAGCTGGTGGCCTATGGCAAGCAACGGGGCGTGCGCATCTGGTTGTGGTTCCACTTCAACGATTTCGTCGACCCCGCGGTCTACAAGAGAGACTTCCCCATGTATGCGAAGTGGGGCTTGGCGGGACTGAAGATCGACTTCATCGATCGCGACGACCAGTGGGCCGTCAATTGGTACGAAGATATCGCCAAGACGGCGGCCGAGAACCACTTGATGATCGACTTCCACGGCGCGTTCAAGCCCACCGGCCTGAACCGCACCTGGCCCAACCAGATCACGCGCGAGGGTATCCAGGGCAATGAGTACAACAAGTGGAGCGCGAGAGAAACGCCCGAACACAGGGCCACGCTCCCCTTCACGCGCGTACTGGCCGGCCCGGGCGACTACACCCCGGGCGGGTTCGCCAACCGGCAGCCGACGGAGTTCCATAGCGGCACGAAGCCCACACAAGTGCAGAGTACGCGCGCTGGCGAGCTGGCGATGTTCATCCTCATCGAGAGCCCCTTCATGGTCGCCTGCGATTCGCCCGAGGATTACAAGGACAAGGATGGCGGGTATCTGCCCGGCATGGATTTCCTCAAGGGACTGCCGACGGTGTGGGACGAGACCCTCGGCCTGGCTGGCGAGGTTGGAGAATACGTGGTCGAGGCGCGGCGCAAAGGCGACAACTGGTATCTGGCCGCGATCTCCGACCGCACTGGACGCGAATTGTCCGTGCCGCTGAAGTTCCTGGCCAAGGGCGATTGGAAAGTCACCCTTTGGGAGGACGCGCCCGACAGCGGCCAGAACGCCGAGCACCTGATCAAGGACGATAGAACCGTGAGCCCGTCCGAGACGCTGCGTCTGAAGTTGGCGCCCTCGGGGGGAACCGTGGCGATCTTCTCGCCCGTCAAGTGACACGAGCGCTTAGGAGCATCCGGAGGAGCAAGACATGAAGCTGAGAACTCTTCTGATTGCTGCAATCCTGACATCGCTTGCGTCTACGGCGGCCTTTTCGCAGGGGAAACCCTCGGCGAACATCCCGCACCTGGAAAAGCAAGGGACGGCCACGCAATTGATCGTGGACGGCAAGCCCTTCCTGGTTTTGGGCGCGGAATTGAACAACTCCAGCGCCTCCAGCCTGGAGTACATGTGGCCGCTCTGGCCCAAGATCGCGGCGACCAACCTCAATACCGTGCTGGCGACCGTGTCCTGGGAGTTGATGGAACCCGAGGAGGGCCGGTTCGACTTCAGTCTGGTCGACGGATTGCTTCGGGACGCCCGGCGGTACAACCTGCGCCTGATCCTGCTGTGGTTCGGAAGCTGGAAGAACGGTAAGTCCAACTATCAGCCGGTGTGGGTCAAGACCAACCAGCAGCGGTTTCCGCTCATCCAGGACGAGAAGGGCAAGGGCCTGCCGACTTTGACCACGCTGAGCGACGCCAACCGGGACGCCGATTCGCGCGCCTTCGCCGCCTTGATGAAGCATCTCCGCGAGGTGGATGGCGGCGTGCACACGGTCGTCATGATGCAAGTGGAGAATGAAGTGGGAGTTCTCGGCCCGTCCCGCGACCACTCGCCGGTGGCCAACCAGGCCTTCGCGGGCCCCGTTCCCAGGGAATTCATGGACTACCTTCAGAAGCACAAGGACGCTCTGATTCCCGAGCTGCGCGAGCGCTGGAAAGCCGCCGGTTTCAAGACCTCGGGAAGCTGGGAAGAGGTCTTCGGCGCCGGCATGGAAACCGACGAATTGTTCATGGCCTGGAACTACGCCCGCTACGTCGGCCATGTCGCGGCGGCCGGCAAAGCCGAGTATCCGTTGCCCATGTTCGTGAACACCTGGCTGCGTCAGGGAAAGTTCAAGCCGCTGGAAGACATGCCCGGCGGCTATCCGAGCGGCGGCCCGCTGCCCCACGTAATGGATGCCTGGAGGGCCGGAGCGCCCGCCATCGACATTCTCGCGCCGGACGTGCACGTCCCCAACTACAGCGATTGGTGCGCCTGGTACATGCAATCCGGCAATCCTTTGTTTATCCCCGAATCCCGTGGAGACGCGCGCGGCGTCGCTCATGCGATAACGACGGCCGGCAAGTACGACGGCATCGGCTACTCGCCGTTTGGGATCGACCGGCTCGCGAACCCGGATGGCGAGCTCGCCAAAGGCTACCAGGTCCTCTCTCAAGTGGCCCCGTTGATCCTGGAGCGGCAGGGCCTCGGGAAGGTGACGGCCGTGCTGGTGGATGCGGAGACCTCCCGGTCCAAGGTGCGCCTGGGCGATTACCTGATCGAGGCCCGCTTCGCGAGACGCAGTCAGGATCCGAATGAGCCTGTCGCCGCGCCAGTGGACACGGTGGCCGGCTTGTTCATCCAGTTGGGCCCGGACGAATACGTAATCGTGGCCAGAAGCATGAGTGTCTACTTCGAGCCGGCTGTGGACCCCACCCAAAGCGTGGGCCTGGCTGCCGTGGACGAAGGCCACTTTGTGGACGGCCGCTGGGTCCCGGGACGCCGGCTGAACGGCGACGAAACTCCGGACTGGCGGGCCCTCTGGTTCGCCGGCGACCGCTATACGATTCAGAAGGTCAAGCTATACCGCTATCGTTGAAGGAATCCGATGAAGGTTAAACCAACTCTGCGATGCATTCCCCTCATGATGTTTGTGGGCGCCCTGTGCACCATGCCTGGGCAGGAAGCCAAACCCGCGGCGGCGAAGCCCGCCTTTCCCAGCCGCCTGCCCGGCATCGGCCTGGCGCAGCACGATTTCTTCTACGCCGGAGAGGCCAAGTCGCAGGACATGTACATTGTGCGGAGGGGCCTGATCGTTTGGGAGTTTCACGGTCCCACGGGAAAGGGCGAAATCAGCGACGCGGTGCTCGCTTCCAACGGCGACATACTTTTCGCGCACCAGTTCGGCGTGACGCTGATCGACCGGAATAAGAAGGTGCTCTGGAACTACGACGCTCCGCCGGGCACTGAGATACACACCGCGCAGCCGATCGGCAAGGACAAGGTGCTGTACGTGCAAAACGGCGACCCCGCCAAGGTGGTCGTCGTGAACATCTTGACCGGCCAGACCGAGCGCGAGTTCGTCGTACCGGTAAACAATCCGAAGAGCGTTCACGGCCACTTCCGGCATGCCCGGCTCACCGAGGCCGGCACGTTGCTGGTGGCGCACATGGACATGAACAAAGTCGTGGAATACGATTCGACCGGGAAGGAACTCTGGTCGTACTCGCCGGGAGCGGCCACCTGGTCGGCGGAGCGTTTGAAGAACGGCAACACCCTCATCGCCGGCGCGAAACTGGTCCGCGAGGTAAACCCCGCCGGGGCTACCGTCTGGGAGTTTACGCCCGCCGACGTGCCGGACTACCTGTTCAACTCGATGCAAATTGCGAAGCGGCTGCCCAACGGAAACACGCTGATCAATACCTGGTTCAATCAGTGGAATGGGCCCGCGGATCCCGCCACGGCGCCCGTTCAGGCGCTGGAAGTCGCCCCGGACAAGAGAGTCGTGTGGGCCTTGCGCGCGTGGGGCGACCCCGTGAACCTCGGACCCTCCACGACGATTCAGCTGCTCGGTGAGCCGGGCGTTCCCGAGGCCGTCCATTTCGGAGATCTGAGATAGGAGCCGCGCGCGGGGCCCTCGGAATCCGCCAGGTTCATCCTCGTTCGTGAACAGATGTGGGGCGGGCAATCTTGCCCGTCGGCGGACCGGCCAGCGCGTGTCCTTGCTGCTCCCAGAAGAACTCGGAAGAGTCCAAGGAGGCCGCCATGCGATCTCTGACCCGGTCCCTGTTCCGGATGGTGTCCAGGAGTTTATGGTGGCGTTCGGCGCTGCCGAGCAAATCGATCCTGTAATCCATACGCGTACGGATGAGGAAGAAGGCGAAGAGAGGCACCACCATCGTCTCCAGGCTGCTGGCCAGATAGCGGTTGCCGGACAGTCGCCAAAGAACTCGGTGAAACTCGAGGTCGTTCTGGTAGAAGCGCTCGATATCGCTCGTTTCAGCGGCCGTCTTCATGGCGTCCACCAGGCTCTGCAACTGGTCGAGGTCGCTGGACGAAATGTGCTCCGAAGCCAGTTCGACGGCCAGACCTTCGAGTTCCTTCCTGACCCGGAAGATCTGCTGGGCGTCCTCCATTGTCATCTTGGTGATAAAGCTGCCCTTGTTGGGAATTCGGGTGACCAAGCCGGCCCGCTCCAACTCGAAGAGCGCCTCCCTCACAGCGGTATTGCCGACGCCCAACTGCTTGGCCAGCCGCAACTCGACAATTCTATCTCCCGGGGCGAGGCTACCCGACGTGATCGCTTGCCTGATAATCTCCACGATCCGATTTCTGAGTGTGACCGGCTTGATCGGCGCTACGTCCATGTTCATCCTCCGCACTTCGACACGGACTACGGCAAAGTGCGAAAACTCCCGGCTATCGGAGGCTGCACTGCCGAGCCGCTAGGGGCGCCCCGGCGGGGCGTCTGCCCCGTTTGCAGTGGCCTTCCCCCTCCCGTTGACGGCCTGGCTTGGTCGCCAGGCGGGAAGCGCGCCTCAAGCGCCATCCATAATCCATCTTGCATCGGAGGGCGCCGCCAGCGCAACTGGGCTGTCGGATCCCGCAGTCGATAGGCGAAACGGCTGCCGCCCGGCGTCCCCCGCGCGGCGTGGATCTCATGCGGAAGTCTACGATATAGTTGGAGTTCACCAGGAACCTGGATGCGTCCGGAAATCGCCTCAATTGGAAATCGCGCCGATGTCTCCGTTCTGATCGTGGGCGGAGGCATCAACGGAATCGGGCTCTTCAACGAGTTGGCGCTCCAGGGAATCGATGTCCTGCTGGTCGAGAAGTCCGACTTCTGCGCGGGCACCAGCGCCGCCATGACGCGCGTCATTCACGGAGGCCTCCGCTATTTGGAAAACGCCGAGTTCCGCCTGGTGCGGGAGTCTCTCCGGGAGCGGAACCTGCTTCTGAAAAACGCGCCCCACTACGTCAAGCCGCTGCCTACCACCATTCCGATCTTCAGTTGGACCTCCGGGATCGTCCCGGGCATCCGCAATCTGCTGGGATGGCCCGCCCAGCCGGGCGATCGGGGCGCCCTCGTTATCAAGACCGGTCTGCTGCTGTACGACCTGCTCGCCGGCCGCAACTCCCCGCTGCCGCGCCACCGGTTCCGCTCCCGGAGGGCGGCCCTGGCGCTGCGGCCCGCTCTGAATCCCGAGGTGATCTGCACCGCGACTTACTACGATGCCCGGATCACCTATCCGGAACGGTTGTGCCTGGAGCTGGTTCAGGACGCCGAGGCCGCCTGTCCCGGGGCGCGCGCGCTGAACTACGTCCGGCCTCTGAGCGCCGCGGGAGGCGCCGTCGTGCTGCGCGACGAGGTCTCCGGCGAGACCTGCGAAGTGAGACCGCGCATCGTCGTCAACGCGACCGGCGCCTGGATCGATTTCACCAATCGCGGCCTGGGGCGCGAGTCCCGCTTCATCGGCGGAACCAAGGGCTCCCACATCGTGCTCGATCACCCCGAGCTGGTCCAGGCGACCGGGGACGAGATGATCTACTTCGCCAACCGGGACGGCCGCATCTGCATCTTCTATGCGGTCCAGGGCAAGATCATTGCCGGCGCCACGGATATTCCTACCGAAGATCCGGAGGCGGTCTGCGACGAAGCCGAAGTGGACTACATTCTGGAGGCCATGCGCCTGGCCTTCCCTGCCATCCGCGTGGACCGCTCGCACGTCGTCTTCCGCTTTTGCGGCGTCCGCCCGCTGCCGCGCAGCGACGCCCTCACTCCCGGCCAGATCAGCCGCGATCACAGCTACCCGGTTCTGGCCCCGGGCAACGGAATCGATTTCCCCATCTACTCCCTGGTCGGCGGTAAGTGGACCACCTTCCGCGCGCTGGCCGAGCAAGTAGGCGGCGAAATCCTGCGGGTGCTGGGACGCCCGCGCATCCGCGAGTCGGCGGATCTTCCCATTGGCGGCGGCAAGGGCTATCCCAGAACGCCGGAGGGCACGGGACTGCCACCCGAGCGGCTCGCGGCGCTCGTGGAGCGCTATGGCACGGGAGCGGATCGAGTCGCCGCGTACTTACAGGCGGGCATGGATGCGCCGCTGGCTTGTCACGCCGGCTACTCTCGCCGGGAGATCGAATTCCTGGCGCTCAACGAACGCGTGGTCCACCTCGACGATGTGATCCTGAGGCGTACGCTAATGGCCTTGCTGGGGCAGGTGACCCGCCCCTTGCTCGAAGAACTGGCCGCCACCGTGTCGCCGGTTCTCCAGTGGTCTCCAGGCGACGCCGCGGCCGAGGTCGAGCGAAGCGTCCAACTTCTCCAGAAGGTTCACGGCGCGATTGCGGCCAGGTGATCGAAGTCGCCCCTCAGGTGCTCGTAGATGTCCCGATACACCTGGTAGATCTCGCTGTACCTTTCGTGATTCGCCCGGTCCGGCTCGAAGCGCCGGTCGAGCTGCACCATCTCCGCGAGCGACTTCCGGACGTCGGGATAAACTCCCGCCCCCATTCCCGCCAGAATGGCGTCGCCAAAAGGCGAGCCTACCGAAGTGCGCGGCAGCAGCACCGGCAGTCCCAGTACATCCGCCTTGATCTGGTTCCAGAGATCGCTGCGGCTGCAACCGCCCACGCTGCGCATCTCCCGGACTTCGGCGCCTGCCCGCACGGCCACCTCCAGGTTGTGGCGCAGGGCAAACGCGGCGCCCTCCAGAATGGAGCGCACCAGCGCCGCTTTATGAGTGGCCAGGGACAGGCCGAAGAAGACCCCGCGCGCGTTGGTATGCCACACCGGCGAGCGTTCCCCCATCATGTACGGCAGGAAGATCACTCCCTCGCTGCCCACGCCAGCCTGCGCCGCCTCCCGGGTCAGCAGATCGAACGCGTCGGAGCCCTGTTCGCGCGCAGCCTGCACCTCGGCTTGTCCAAGCTGGTCCCGGAACCAGCGCAGGCAACCGCCCGAAGAGACCATCGCTCCGAGCAGCAGGTGGATTCCCGGCAGGCAATGCGGCATCGCGATCAGCGCCGGCTCCGTCAGGCCGCGGTCGTTGGGCATGATGACCACCGTGGAGGTCCCGGTCATTTCGGCGGCGATGCCCGGCTCGACCACGCCCGCCTCCAGCGCCGCCGGGGGACTGTCCACCGTTCCGGCCATCACCGGAGTGCCCGCCCGAAGGCCGGTAGCCTCGGCGGCCTCGGCGGTGACCTCTCCCTGAATGTGGTGCGACTCCATCACCTCGGGAAACTGCGCCGGTTCCACTCCGCACGCCGAGCATAGCGCCGCGGACCACTCTCCCGTGGCGTAGTCGCGCATCTGCAACAGCGCCGCGTGCGACGGATCCATGCCCAGCCGTCCGGTCAGCCGGTAGTTGAGGTACCCGTTCACCTGAACGAACTGCCAGGTCCGCTTCAGAACTTCGGGTTCGTGATTCCGCAGCCACAGCAGCCGCGCAGCGACGTAGAAGGCGTCCGGCCGGTTTCCGGTGATCCGGTGGATCTCCTCCGCGCCCAGTATTTCGGTCAGGCGAACGGCCTCCGCTTCGGCGCGGCGGTCCATCCAGATCATGGCGGGGCGCAGCGGCCGGCCGGAGCGATCCAGCGGCAACAAGGTGGGCGCTTGGGAACTGACGGCCAGCCCCAACACCCTTTCCGGCCCCTGCGGGACCTTCGAGAGCGCCTCGCGAACGGCCAGGCAGGTTGCCTTCCACCAGTCTTCGGGATCTTGCTCCACCCACGCGGGCCGAATGTGATGCAGCGGATACTCGGCCTGGCAGGCGGCGCAGAGCTTGCCGCGAGCGTCCAGCAGGACGGCTTTCACGGAACTGGTTCCGACATCGATGCCCAGCAGCAGTGGTTCCACGTTGTCCTTCCCGCAGCCGCCGCTATCGGGCCGCATAGAGCGGCGCGATGGATACCATCCCCAGCCCGGCCAGGAATAGTACGAACATGAGCGCCAGCAGCCGGTTCACCCGCGCCCCGCCTCCCGCGAATTCCCTCCACACCAGGACGCCCCACAGCGCCCCCACCATGGTCGAGCCTTGCCCGATGGCGTAGCTGATCGCCGGTCCCACCTGCAATTCCTTCGGCGCGCTGGCGGCTACGAAGTTCGAGAGCGACCCGGCGATCCACATCATGCCGCCCATGATCCCCAGAAAGTGTACCCACGAGCTCCCCTTCAAGTAATCTCCAAATCTCAGCCGCGGGCCGTCAATCGGGAATCTCATGAAGTACAGGTTGTACACAAAGACGGAGGCCAGAATGCCCAGGCCAAAGACGAACCCCACCGCGTAGGGGCCGAGTCCGTTCGGGCCGCTCTTGCCGATCTCCACCAGCGGGTAGAACATGCCCATCAGAATGCCGCCCACGATGGCCAGCCGGATCCCTTTCCACGTGGCCGCCCGTTTCGCCGCGGCATCCGCCTTGTCTCCCGCCACGCTGCGGCTGACGGCGAGCGCCCGGTAGGCGACGGCGTCCACCACGATGGCCCCCACCACCAAGCCAACGCCCGCGAACAGCAGCCACGGGTTCCCCTGCGGATTCACGATGTAGTTCCAGATCACCCCCACGATCAGCGCCAGGCCCACGCCGATCGGGAACCCGACCCCCATCCCCGCCACCGAAATGGCCCCCACCACCAGAATGTTCGAGAGGTTGAAAACCACCCCGCCGGCGAACCCGCACAGAATGTTGATGTGGCCCGCGTTCGCGAGGTCGTCCATGAAGCGGAAGCCGTCCGACCCCCACGTGCCGAAGGTCAGCCCGGCCAGCAGAGCGCCCAGCGCCACGCCAATCGAGTAGTCGTAGTAGAGCAGTTCAAAGCGCCAGCCTTTGGCGATCTTGAGCACGTTGGCCCAGGACCCCCAGCAGATCATGGTCAGGATGGTGAGCATCAGCGCCATTCCATACGAGTGCGGCAGTGTCATGAGATTTCCTTTCGCTGCGGTGGCTTGGACTTGTCCATGTTTCGGGGAATCTTCAGAATTCTACACCATCCGCCAGGCGACAAAGTAGGGGATTTGAACGGTGGGCGGTGCAAGGCTCGAACTTGCGACCGCCTGCTTGTAAGGTAAAACGTCTGGGTTTTGTAGACTGCCTTTTGGTTTCAGCAACCTGCCGGAATCGTCCTTGTGCGATTTCGTGTGGCGTACGCGCCCGTCTGCTTGGCTCGTCTTGAGGATGGTGCGACTGGGATTCGGCCCCGTACTCCAGTTCGGTTAGAGCGCATCCCATACAAGGATGAAGTCCAAAGTTCGAGTCTGTGCGGGGCTACCACCTGAACCATGCGAAAGCGCGGCCGCGACAGGCGCAACCTGAGAGCGTATAATTCTGCTCATGGCTGATTGGCTGGTCCATCTTCTTCAAATCGGCGGCCTTGGGGCCGTCCTGTTGCTGGCCCTTTTCGCGGGAGGCAAGTGGCTCCTCAAACGGATCACTGCCGCCTTGGATTCCTACGCGACGGCATATCTGCAACAGGAAGCGGAGATTGACGCCCGAATCGCCAACCTCGAAAAACTGGCGAAGGAACAGGAACGGCTCACCAGAACAGTGGAGAGCATCAAGGACGAAATCGCCGCCGAAGCGAAACGCCGGGACAATCGGTGGGAGTTTCGGAAGACTGTTTATGTAAATCTACTCACCTCAATAACCGACGTCATTTCAGCACTCGCGCAACTGCATGATCTCCAGGCCGAGTTTCCAATCAAGTCGGCGAATCCAGAACTGCAGAAAACGTTAGAGGACCACCGAGCCAACTTCAGGTCTGCTTCGGCATCGTTCATTAGGTATGCGGCCCTCGCCCCACTCGCCATCGCGGATAGCGTTCTTCCGATCACCATGGCCTTGGACAAGCAGTTGCCAGCCTCCTTTCTAAGCAATCCAGAGGGGGCAACATCCATGCTGGGCGTCATCGCCAGCTTCAACAACGCCAGAGACGCCTTACAGGACGCTGGCCGCGAAGACCTGTGGGGCACACTCGAAGCCGGATCGGGACAGGCGGGTGCCGACGGGCCGACGTGAGAAAACCGACACGAGGACACGCGCCATTGTCAGGCCGCCAGCTTTGATCCTCCGGTTGGGAGCATTTCCACGCACGGGGCGGCAACCGCTGCCCTCTTCGTGGCGGCGTTGTTCGCCGTGCGCCCGCCCCGAGGCGCCATGCCAACTACAGGCCCTCCTTGCGGCGGATCTCTCTTAAGGCATCCTTGAGGAGAGAGACCGAGGACGATGAAAGGATAGTGCGGTTGGTGTTATGGACTGGGCCGACAGGCACGAAGCGCCCTCCATCTGACTTGGTGTTGTCCCACTTAGATAAAGTGCCGTTTGCGGAAAAGGCATAATGCCCGCCCTGGTCGTCCGGGACAAAGACCTTATGCTCTTCCCAGGCTATGAGGTACAGCGGAGAGTTGCCAACGGTGCGGCTGAGGTACTCTTCCGATCCGGCCTCCAATGGGACCCGCTCGCCTGACTCGTTGGCGTTCGCCAGGCAGATCCCTGAGAACTCCTTGTGACTGCCGTTCTGTTTGTACCAGTCGCCTTGCTTCTTGTTCAAGCCAACCATCCTCAGTTGGACAGTAAGTTCATCTTGCTCAACGGCCACAAAGAAGACCTTGCAGGGCGGCGCGCCCTCGGATCCTGTGAGCGCTACGCCAGCAACACCGAACGACAGAAGAGCGGCGGCGGCAATGGTGGTCATCGTGTCCCTCTTGCCCTAATGCCCTATGAAGAACAGAGAATGCCCGATGCTGCGCCCCAGGTGGGGTCCGCGCTCAGGCAGGAAGTGCCGGCACGGAGCCTGACTAGGGTTCCTTTCGTACCAGATTGTACGCTCACCCAGCGTGGACATCAAGAGGCGCGGTTGGCGCCTTCTGGGAATTGGAAGGCCTCTTGAGAGCTCACCAGGAAGGCTCTCCCGAACCCGCTCCGGGCGGGCGGGGCTCGTAGAACCTTGGCGGATGGAGCGGCGAATTGGGCGAGATCCCTCTCTCGGCACCCTCTGGATGGAAATGGTGGGCGGCGCAAGGCTCGAACTTGCGACCTCCTGCTTGTAAGCCGTCCGGGTCGAGGTTCGGGGAGCGTCACTCGTCGCGCCAACGCGTCGGAAGCGTCGGGGGTTGACCGAGAACCGCATTCGAACGTAGCGTTCGGTGACTCGCCGTGAAACTCCGCGCCGGATGTAGGGTTACGTCACAATCCATGTCACAAAGCATCGGCGCGTGTGTGCAGCATCGAGCGCCCTGCAACCAACCGCACCGTCTGGCATGGCAACGGGGGGGTAGCATCTGGATATAGTGCCGCTTTGTGGCCGTGATCTGAGAGTGGGCGAGAACAGCCCACTACCTTCGTGCAGCGTTCACCAGGTCGTTTACGGCGCACTTCGCCTTCGCCATGCTGCAAGCCTTCGTATCGTCCCACCCCCACACGACCTCACCGGACTTCAGCGCCAGTGACAGAACGACGGACTCGGAGGTGAGCGTCCTCTTAGACTCCGTGGAGTGTTCGCTCGTGTTCTCGCTCTTCTTCCCGACTCCCCCGAACATCCCCCCCGTTGTGCCGCCGACAGCCGTTCCCAGCTGCGCTCCCCGCGTGGTGCCTTGGGCCTGGGCGGAGGTGGTGGTCTGGGTCTCGACTTCCTTCAGTTCCGCACGCCCCGTAATCGTCGCGTCGGCAAGAAGGCCCTTGTCTTCGCGCAGGATGACTCGAAACCGTCCGGTGTTCGCGAGGGCCGCCTTGATCTGTTCTCGCGTCATCTCCCCGATGGCGCATCTGTCCTCCGTAATCGTCGATGCGCACGTGCCTGTGATCTCACCCACGTACACGGTCTGGACCTGGTACAGCTTCTCGAGCCGTTGTTTTACCTCATTAAGCTGTGCCAATAATCCGACAGCCGCTGCGTTGTTCGGGTCGAAACGCAAGGCATCCTCGATGAAACGTGATGCTTCCGCGTTTCTGTCCGCAGACATGAGTAGGCGGGCAGCCGACACCGCCCATTCAGACACCTCCGTCCGAATTGCCTCATACCTGGATTGGTACCGATTATTGTCTGGAGCCAGCTTCGCTGCCTGTTCAAACTCGCGGCCGGCGTCCACCCACCTTCCCGCCTTAAGTGCCAGTTCTCCGGCATCGTAGTGTGATTTCGCGGTTTGCGCCGGCGCTGGAGTAAAGAGCAGGCACAGGGCAATCGGGGTTACAAACATCGAGCGGCGCACAAGTCCTCCCCCGTCAATCGTACACCCGCGAACACTCGTAGAGAACCGGCGTGCTGTTTGGCTTGGGATCGGGGTCTCCGGCGTCTTTGGCGCAGAGCCTCGCTCCGTGCAGGTCTCCTTGATCGGGCTGGTGGGCGGTGCAAGGCTCGAACTTGCGACCTCCTGCTTGTAAGGCAGGCGCTCTAACCATCTGAGCTAACCGCCCGGCGGGGCTCTCTTGATTCTAAACTACCGCTCAGTCCCCGGTCTCGACTCCCAAATACCGCTTGGCGTTTCCGTAGCAGATGTTCTCGATCAGCGGGCCAACCAGCTCGTCGGAATCCGGGATCTCGCCGTTCTCGATATCGCGGCCGATCAGGTTGCAGAGCACGCGCCGGAAGTACTCGTGCCGCGGGTAGGACATGAACGACCGCGAGTCCGTCAGCATCCCCACGAACCGCGAGAGCAGCCCGCAATTCGAGAGCGCGTTGATCTGCCACTCGATGGCTTCCTTCTGATCCAGGAACCACCAGCCGCTGCCGAGCTGGATCTTGCCGGCGACGCTGCCATCCTGGAAATTGCCGATCATGGTGGCCAGCGCGTAGTTATCGGCCGGGTTCAGGCTGTACAGGATGGTTTTCGGCAGAGCGCCCTCGTGATCGAGCCGGTCGAGATAGGCGCCCAGCGCGTCCACTTGCGGCCAATCGCCGATCGAGTCGAAGCCCGTGTCCGGCCCCAGCAGCGGAAGCATGCGGGAGTTGGCGTTGCGGCGCGCGCCCAGGTGGAGCTGTTTGGTCCAGCCCTTCTCGGCGTCCAGCGCTCCGAAGTACAGCATCATGAAGGACGCGAACTGGCGCTGTTCCTCGGGCGTTGCGGCCCTCCCCTGCCGGGCGCGGTCGAAGATTCCCGCCGCCACGCCATCGTCGCAGAAGTCGGCGTAACATGTGCAGAGGCCGTGGTCGGAGAGGCGTCCGCCCATCTCGTGGAAGAAGTCGTGGCGGCTTGCCAAGGCGTCCAGGAACGCCTGGAAGTTCGCAATCTCGGCATCGGCGGCCGCGGCGAGCCGGTCCACCCAGGGATTGAACAGGCCGGGGAGGTGGACGTTCAGCGCCTTGTCCGGGCGGAAGGCCGGATAAACGCGGGTGCCCAGGCCGGAATCGCGAATCGTCTGGTGCCAGGCCAGGTTGTCCGTGGGATCGTCGGTCGTGCACAGCGCACGGACGCGGAACTTCTTCAGGATGGCTTGCGGGCGCAGCTCCTCGCCCTCCAGCCGCTCGTTGGCCACGCTCCAGATACGCCGCGCGTTGGTCTCGTCGAGCAGTTCGTCGATGCCGAAGTAGCGTTTCAACTCCAGGTGGGTCCAGTGGTAAAGCGGGTTGCGCAGAGTGAACGGGACGGTGCGCGCCCAGGCCAGGAACTTCTCATAGGGGGCGGCATCGCCGGTGACGCACTGCTCCTCGACGCCGTTGGCGCGCATGGCCCGCCACTTGTAATGGTCGCCTTTCAGCCAGATCTCGAAGAGGTCCGCGAAGCGCCGATTCTCGGCCACGTCCTGGGGCGGCAGGTGGCAGTGATAGTCGAGGATGGGTTGCATTTCGGCGTAGCGGTGATAGAGCCGGCGCGCGGCCGCGTTGGTAAGCAGGAAATCGTCGTGAATAAAAGCCATGCCGGATTCTCCCTACAGAAACAGGGGCTTGAGGTGACGTTCGTACAGGTTGTAGGTCACGTTTCGCGAGACCGCCTCTGCGGAGGCGCGCAGCATCCCCAGGTACCGCTCGCCCATCTGCGCGGCCACCTTGTAGCCGACGTGCAGCAGTTGCCGCAGGTTGGGATCGTAGACCGGGCTGTCGCGGTCGTGCCGCAGCGCGGCGGTGAAGCGCGCGGAACTCCAGCCCGCGACTTCGCCGGGAGACGGCAGCTTCGAGGCGTCGATGTCGATCACCGTGGCATAGGGCCGGCACAGTTCCTCGCGCTGCGCGTAGGCGCCCGCGTAGACCTCCTTGGCCAGATCGAGCGCCTTTCCGCCCGACTCCGCCAGGCCGATCAACTCCTCCAGCCAACTTGTTCCCGCCGTCTTCAGGTGCAGGCCGGCGTCAAATCGCTCGATCGAGCGGCGGATGGCTGGATAGATCGAGAACTTGTCGCTGCCCGAATGCACGCTGAGCTTCAGGTTCGCTCGCAGGCCCCAGCGTCTCACCGCGTAGGCGATGACGGCCAGGTCCGCCTGGAACTCCCGCTCGAACTGCGCCACGTCGCCAACGTAGTCGACGCCTTTGTTGAAGCGGCCCGAGAATTTCGGAGCGATGGTCTGCGCCGGGACGCCTTCCTCCGCGATCGCCGCCAGGATGACCAGCAGTTCCGGAGGCGTCTGCGGCAGATCCGTCTCGTCCATCGAAACTTCGGTGATGAAGGACCACGGTCCCTTCTCCTTGGCGATGTAACGGTAAATGCGCCCGGCCTCGTGGACCGCGCCCAGGTACTTGGCGGCCGCGCCGGCGGCCCGCTCGCCCGTGATGACCAGCGGCTGTTCCAGGCCGGGCAGATCGAGCGAGCCGGTCAGCTCGGGATGCCGGGCCAGGAAAGACTCCACTTCCGAGGCCGCCACCGGCTGGCCGATGGCATCTCCCACGTCCAGCGTATAGTAGTCGCTCGAGTCGAGAAACCGCTCCACGGTCTGGAGCCCGATGTGGTCGGCATCCACGTGGAACGGCAGCTTCCAGTCCAGTTCGAGGACGGCGGCCTGCGCGGCCTCCAGCACGCTGGCCGGCTCGCTTCCCACGATGTTGTGCTCGCGGTTCGACTTGTTCCAAACCGGGATCGCCTCCACGCCCTGGGCAGCCGCCGCGATCACCGCCCGCAGTTGCGCCTTGGCCTGCTGAGCGAACCGGTCGCCCACGCCGAACGAGTATTTCCCCAACTCCAATTCGAGTTTCATCGGCCTCGAGCCCTCCCACGCCCGAAAGGTAAGGATACAACGGCGCGCCCGAGAAGGGATAGCTTTCCGGCCGCGCCTGGGTTAATCTGTGTATAGGCGTTCGCACGGGGTCCCTCCGCTAACGAACTTCCCGGCGGGCGCGCAAACTGGGCTAAGGCGGCCCCTGGGTCTATGAGCTGGTCGTCTTCTCCGAAGAAGGACGAATCTGCCGCGCCTCCGACGCCGCGTCCGCAGAGACTGGGCGAGCGTGTGGCCCTTCTCGAGGCGGCTCTCCAAGCCATTACCACTGGCGCGATTGTCGCCGACGGGAGTGGGGCGGTGCTGGCGGCCAACCCCGCGGCGGCCCGCCTGCTCCGTGTGCCCAAGGTGTCGGCTCTGCCTTCCGAATGGATGACCGGCGATTCCGCGGTAGTGCGCGCGTTGCGGGGCGAATCCGTGGAGTTCACGGAGCTCGTCCTACCCGGAAGCGCTGGAATCCGGTTGCGGGTTTCGGCCCGGCCGCTGCGGCGGGCGGGCACCGCTCCCGCCGTGGTAGTGATTCTCGAACCGTGCTCCGCGACTGGGGCGGCGCGTCCCCGGAAGGCGGACTGGGCCTGGGAAATCATCGAAAGCGTGGCCAGCCTGGTCGTGGTGCTGGATCCCGACGGGCGCATCCTCAGATTCAACCCCGCCTGCCAGGCGGCCACCGGCTACAGCCTCGAAGAGGTTCGGGGCAAGCGCTTCTGGGATCTCCTGCTGAGGCCGGAGGAGGTCGACTCCGTCCAGCGCCTCATCGGGGATCTCCGGGCCGGCCGCTTCCCCACCTATCACGAGAACTACTGGGAGGCCAAAGACGGGGCGCGGCGGCTGATCGCCTGGTCGAGTACCGTCCTGTTGGACCGCCGCGGCGCGGTCGAATACATCGTCGCCACAGGTACCGACATTTCCAGCCGCAAGCGCGCCGAGGATGCCTTGCGGGAAGCCAACGATACCTTGCGGGCCGTGATTGAGACCAGCCCCCTGGCCATCGTCGCCATGGATCTCGAAGGCCGCGTGAAGAGCTGGAACCGCACTGCGGAGACCATCTTCGGATGGCGCGAAGAGGAACTCCTGGACCGGCCGTTTCCCATCGTGCCCGATAACGATCTCGAGTTTTTCCGCGGAAACATGGCTCGCATCCGGCTCGGCGAAACCATCGCCGGCGTCGAGCGGCAGCGCCGCCGCAAGGACGGTTCCCTGGTCGATGTCGAGATCTGGACCGCGGCGCGGCGGAACGCCTCCGGCGAAATCGTGGGCGTGATCTCCGTGATCGTGGACGTGACCGAGCGCAAGCGCCTGGAAGAGCAGTTCCGGCAGTCCCAGAAGATGGAGGCCGTGGGACGGCTGGCCGGCGGCGTGGCGCACGACTTCAACAACCTGTTGACCGTCATCACCGGTTACAGCCAGATGATCCTGGACGCGATGGAGGAAGAAAACCCGCTGCGCGGCGATCTCCAGGAGGTGCTGCGGGCCTCCGAGAGCGCGGCCGCGCTCACCGGCCAGCTCCTGGCCTTCAGCCGCCGCCAGACCGTTCAACCGCGGGTCTTGGACCTGAATGCTCTGGTGCTCAGTTTGGAGAAAATGTTCCACCGCCTGATCGGCGAGGAAATCGAAATGCTCACCGAGTTGAGTCCTCGGTTGCCCCGGGTGAAGGCCGACCCCGGGCAGCTTCAGCAGGTGCTCATGAACCTGGTGATGAATGCGCGCGATGCTATCCAGGACGGCGGACGCATCAGCATCCAAACCGAGTCGGTGACCCTGGAAGGGCCGCACATCTCCGGTGCCCCCGGCCTGCCGGCGGGGCCTTATGTCGCGCTCTCGGTCATCGACACCGGCAAGGGCATGGACGAGGAAACCCGCCGCCGCATCTTCGAGCCTTTCTTTACCACCAAGCCGCGCGGCAAGGGAACCGGGCTGGGTCTGAGCACCGCGTATGGCATCATCCGTCAGAGCGGTGGCGACATCTGGGTTTCGAGCGAGCCCGGCAGCGGCTCCCTGTTCCGCATCTACTTGCCGGTGGCCCTGGAGGCCGCGGCGGTGGGCGCCCCGAACGGCGCCGCTCCCACCCCGTACAGCGGGACCGAGACGGTCTTGCTGGTGGAGGAGGAAGCCGGCTTGCGCGACGCGCTCCGCGAGGCGCTCTCCGCCAACGGCTACACCGTCCTCCAGGCCAGCGGCGGCCGCGAGGCGCTGCGCATCTGCGAGCGGCGCCGCAGCCCCATCCATCTTTGCCTGACCGATGTCGTGCTGCCCCGCATGAGCGGCCGCGAGCTGGCCCGCCGCGCCTTGGCCTGGCACCCGCGTATGAAAGTGATTTACCTCTCCGGCCACGCGGATAGCCCCGGCCTGCCCCCCGGCGAAAGCGAGAGCGGAAGCTCGTTCCTCCAGAAGCCCTTCGCCCCGGATGCCGTGCTCGCCAAGGTCCGCCAGGTGCTGGACCAGAAGTAGCTACCGCGCCGCGCCCGGCGTTTCCGGCGGCGCCGACCCGCTCCCGCCAAACTCCCAGGTCTCACTGATCGAGCGCCGGTTCTTGAGGAACACCTCCAACCGGAACGTGACGCGGTCCGTCACGCGGTGGTAGGTCACGCTGAAGCCCTGCCGCCGCAGCACCGCCTGCTCGATATCCAGGGATTGGCTCTGGTTGCCATCCGTGATCGAGAGCACCGCCCGTTCGGCGTGTGCGATCGCGGGAGCGTTCCGGTCCCAGGTCAGGCACAGGTTATCCCCGTACTCCACCACCAGCAGCGAGAGCGCATAGGGGTCGCGAGGCGGCGCGGCCTGCCGCCCGGGTGCGGGCCGGAGACCGCGCGCCACGGCGAAGCCCAGTATGCCGACCACCAGGTACACGCAAACCAGGACGGGTATCAGTGCCCAATAGGAAGCCCAGAGCGGTTGCCGCGACCGTGCCGGTTTCTTCTCGGCCGCCGCTTGCGGGGCGGTCGGGCTTTCCTTCGCGACGCGCTTCCACCAGCGCCATTCTCGCTTCTTCCGCGGCGGCGGGCCGCTCAGGAACGCTGGCAGCGGCACATCCATCGGCGCTTCCGCGGGCGCCTCGTCCGAAGCCGCCGGCGGGGGATCGGGCTCGGGCTCCGGCCGGCTCGCCCCACGCGCTGCCGGGGCATGCGGCTTTATCGGGAACTCCAGATAGCTCGATTCCGCGTGGATCTGCCCCTGCTCCCGAATGAAGAATCCCGCCGTGCTGGAGCGCATCGCGCGCGGCCGGATCAGCAGCGCCACCTCCGACGGATCTCGAAAATAGTGCGTGAACAGCCACAGGTCGTGCTGGCTGAGGGCCATCGGTTCCCGCGTTCCCGTGCGATAGAAACCCACCGCGTGCAGGGAAGCGCCCGACGGCGGTTGCCACTGCCGCAACAGTTCGCGGAACGCGAGCTTGTCGTTCTCCGAGAAGGCGTAGAACGGCCCGAACGCGTATTCGATCGGAAGCGGAGCCACCTCCTCGATGCGGGTCGTCGGGATCGAGCCCGCCTCCACCGTGCCCAGCAGCAGGCCGCCCACCTCCGCCCCGTGGCGCGGCAGCAGGCCCAGTCCACGCATCGCCTCCGTGAGAAGGTGGTCGATGGCCTGGTGAGACAGACAAATCCTGACCGGCTTGCCCGGGACCTCCCAAACGTAGTATTCGGAGGCTTCGTCCATAGTTCCGCTAGTCACGTCTATCGTAACGCAACCTCCGGCGTTCTACACTGGAGGTCTCATGTCCGGCACGCTTTATCTCGTCGCCACTCCCATCGGCAACCTCGAGGACATCACCTTGCGCGCCCTGCGCATCCTCCGTGAGGTGGACCTGGTGGCTTGCGAGGACACCCGCCAGACCCGCAAGCTGCTGGACCACTACGGCATCCACAAACCCACCCTCAGCTTCCACGAACACAACGAGCGCGCGCGCGAGCTCGACCTGCTCCTGAAGCTGCGCGACGGCGCCCGCATCGCCCTGGTCTCCGACGCGGGCACTCCCCTGGTCTCGGACCCCGGCTACCACCTGGTCGCCGATGCCATCCGGCAGGGTGTCCGCATCGAGCCCATTCCCGGGCCTTCCGCCGTGCTGGCCGGCCTGGCCGCGTCCGGCCTTCCCACCGACGCCTTCCATTTCGGCGGTTTCCTCCCGGCGCGCTCGTCGCCCCGGCGCAAGGCGCTGGCCGCGCTCCGCGACGAGCCGGCCACGCTGGTTTTCTTCGAAGCGCCCCACCGCATTCGCGAAACCCTCGCTGATATCGACGAGGTGCTCGGCGCGCGCCCGGTCGTGCTGGCCCGCGAAGTCACCAAAATCCACGAGCAGTTTCTGCGCGGCTCCGCCGCCGAGCTGAGGCTGGCCGACATTCCGCTCAAGGGGGAATTCACGCTACTCATCGGCAAGGCCGCCGCGCCTGCGCCTTTGGATGAGACGCCGCTCCTGGACGCTATCGCCGCGCGCGTCGACGCCGGCCTCAGCCGCATGGACGCGATCAAAGCCGTGGCCCGCGAACGCGGCCTCTCCAAGCGCGAGGTCTACCGGCTGACGCTCGAAAGCTGAGGAACAAGATGCGAACAACTAATCTCCGTCTGCTGAGTGCTATGACTCTTGCTTTGGCCATGACGACGGCATTGGCGCAGCCGGCCGCTCCGGAAAAGTTCGACCTTATGAAGAAACCAATTGAGGGGCTTATGGTGACGGGGAGGATGACCTTCTCGCAGGCGCTCAAGGACGGCGCCAGGGCCATGAGGAGCCATTTTATGACGTTCGGCGTCGAGCTGGCCGATGGCGACTACCCCGAAGAGCGGATGGTGATTTCGAGTCCACCCCGAGGCGGTACGATTGGCGAGTTTCTGGAGGACGTTTTTCGGCAAGTGCCTACCTACGAGTACGAGGTGGTTTCGGAGCACACGGTATCGGTCTACCCCAGAGGCGCCAAGCAGGACCCGAGCAACATTCTGAACCTTAAGATCCCGAGGTTCGATGTCGACAGTGAAGATGCGGGCCCGATCTTGGCATTTCCGCAGCAGTTCATTGCCGAACTCAGGGCCAAGCTTGCGCCGCCCACGCCGGGACAAGACCAGATTTTCGTTTATAGCGGCCCTGTTTCCCCGGGGCCTAAAGTAACGCTGCACTTGCGTGATGTAACCGTTCGCGAGATCCTGAACGCGGTGACTGTGGCAACGGAGATTCCCAAAGGCAACGGTCGCGATGACTATCCGTGCTCTTGGATATACCGGACAAGGACTCACACCGGGGAAGTGAAGCCAAATTGGGGAGCATTTTTCAGTCTCCCGCCCAACTGGAGAGAGCTGGTGCATCCGGCTCGCGGCAAACAGTGAGCTTGGCGACGAAGCCTCAATCGCACTTGCGCGCCGGGCTGCCCGCAGCCAGTAGCCAGCACCCGGCGCTGTCGGCTTGTCCGGCCTGATTTCCATTCCAATTGATGGGGCAAGGAACGCAGTAGTCCGGCAGCGTGACACGCAGTTCCGTTATCCCGCGGGTGATGACCAGCAACTCGCGCGAGTCGGCTAGAAACTGCGCCTGCACCCGCACGGTGACCAGCTCGGCGCGCTTGGGCAGCACGATGCGCGTCTCCACGCGGCGGCGTTCCTTCGCGCGCTCCAGCATGATCGCTACGGGCTTCTCTTCGGTCGTCTGGTCCATCGTCTCCGCATATTGCCGCGCGTCGCGGATCTCCTTGCCCGCCAGCTCTACAATGCGGTCGCCCAGTTGGAGCGGTCCCTTGTACTTCTCCGGCAGCCACTCCACCAGCACCCCGGGGCCCGGCGCATCCAGTTTGTAACCGAATCCGCCCAAACCTAGCGCCGCGCCCGAGCCCGCCGGCACGCGCGTCGATAACAGCGCGTCGTTGCGCTGCTTTGCGTCGAACTTGGTCGGCTCCACCCAGTAACAGCGCGCAAACGCCGTGTTCCCGGTCTCGCAATCCACTTTCTTCGGGAAAGTCGGCCGGGTGTGCGAAGCCAGCCACTGGAATGCCTGCTCCACGGTGATGCCGATCGGCGCCGGTTCGAGATTGAAGTGCGCGGCCACCAGCTTCGCGCGAAGGGGTTCGAGCAGGGCGCGGTCCGCGTCCGGGATGACCCACAGCACCGGCGCCAGTTCGGTGTTGGCGCCGTAGAGCCGGTTGGAATCGATGGCCGGCTTTGGAGAACCGCCCAGCGCCAGCGCCGCGGCCCACAGATCCGGCCGCCGGGACACCGCGTAGAAAACGGTGGCCGCCCCTTCGCCTTGCCCAACCAGGTAAGTGCGCAGCGGATCGCTGGGGCGATCATGCCGGGCGGCCTGGATCGCGGCCTCCAGCGCGCTCACTCCCGCATCGTTCGGCCCGGCCTGCACCGTGAGCGCCTCCCAACCCGCCACGCGCGGGGCTTCCGTCCGCCCCCCTCCCGGCACGAACACGACAAGCGGCGGCTGCTCCGCCAACAGCATCGCGGCCGCGCCCAACAGCCCCCATATCCAACGCACGCTCCGCCTCCCTACCGCTGCAACCTCGCCCGAATCTGCTTTGCCAGCTTCTCGATGCGCTCCGCCTTCTTCAGCGACGTGACCGATAGCACCATGTAATCGTCCTTCTCCAGTTCGGCCTGAAGTTGCCCGGCCTGCTCCAGAATCTCCTTGATGTCGCGCAAGGATTTCTGGTGCTCGTCCTTGAGGATCTCCTCCCGCTGCGATTTGCCGTTCGGCAGCTTGACGTCCTCTTGCTCCTCCTGCGGCTCCCTCTGCGGGCGGGGCATTCCCTCCTGACCGGCCGCCAGACACCCCAGCGCCGCCGTCATCGCGCCAACGCGAACCAGGTTTCCGATGTTCACCCTTCTATGGTAGGAAATACGGGCTACGCCCAGGCAATCAGCCCGGGCACCAACGGCGTCCCGCCCTCGGCGGTGGCCAAGTCGGGGTGATCCGCCCGCACGCGGACCGTAAACCCGTGCAGCCCGCTGTGGGAACACGGAACCGCGCCCGCCTCGAACACGTGCTTGCCCGCGGCATCGCGCCCCGCCGCTTGCATGCGCGTGACTCCGGCCTCCAGGATCTCCCCGGCCGGATCCACCCGCCCCAGGTACAGCTCCACCGCCACGTCGTCCGGCGTCAACGCTCCCAACTGAACGCGCGCTCGCACGCCCACGTTGGTTCCCACCAGCAGCGCCGCGCCGGGGCCTTCTTCCACCGCTTCCACGCGAACCTGCCCCCAGCCCGCTCGCACCCTGGCCGTCCAGGCGGCCAGCGCCTTGGCCCGCGCGCCACCGTCGGCTTCCATTCGCCGGAACTGCGCGTGCGCCTTGGCATAAAACTTACACGTGTAGTCGCTCACCATGCGGTGCGTGTTCACGAAGCGGCATAGCGTGCCGATGGAAGCCTTCATCCGGCCGATCCATTTGCGCGGCAGCCGGTCCGCTCCGCGCTCGTAAAACGTCGGGATGACGTCGCGCTCCAATTGCTCGTAGAGCGCCTCGGCCTCCACCTGGTCCTGATACTCGCGATTGTCGTAGCTCTCGTCCTTGCCGATCGCCCACCCGATGCCCTCCGGCCGCACCGGCGAGCGCCACACTTCGTCCCACCATCCGTCTAGCGTGCTCAGGTTCAGCGCACCATTGGCCGCGGCCTTCATCCCACTGGTCCCGCTGGCCTCCTGGGGCCGCAGCGGCGTGTTCAACCAGACATCCACGCCCTGCACCAGGTAGCGGGCTACGCCCATGTCGTAGTCTTCCAAAAACACCACGTGGTGGCCCAACTCTTTCGCTCGGCTCACCGTGGTGATCTTCTGGATCAGTTCCTTGCCCGCGTTGTCCTGCGGATGCGCCTTGCCCGCGAAAATCAACTGCACCGGGCGGGCGGAATCCGTGAGGATGCGTTTGAGCCGGTCGAAATCGCGCAGCAGCAGCGTGGCCCGCTTGTAGGTGGCGAAGCGCCGCGCGAAGCCGATGGTGAGAGCGTCGGGATCCAGAATCTCGTCGGCCGCCTCGATCTCCGCCGTCGGCGCACTGCGCCGCAGCCTCTGGTTCCGCACTCGCAGCCGCGCCCAGCTCACCAGCCGCTCCCGCCGCCGCTCGTGCGTGCGCCACAACTCCTGCGCGGGAATGGTGTGGATCCGGTCCCACACCTCGTGGTTGGCCGGCTCCTCGCGCCAGTTCGGGCCCAGGTAGCGGTCGTAGAGCTGGTTCATCTCCAGCGATATCCAGGATTGGAAGTGTACCCCGTTCGTGATGTGCCCGATGGGGATTTCATCCACCGGGACGCCCGGCCAGATGCATTGCCACATCTTCCGGCTCACCTGCCCGTGCAGTTTGCTCACCCCGTTGCGATAAGACGCCAGCCGCAACGCCAGCACCGTCATGCAGAATTCCCCCTCGTCGCTCGGGTTGCGCCGGCCCAGCGCCAGAAACTCATGCCGCGAAATCCCCAGCGACCGCGAGTAATCCCCGAAGTAACGGTCCATCTGCTCGACCGAGAAGTAGTCGTGTCCCGCTTCCACCGGCGTGTGCGTGGTGAAGATCAGGCTGGCGGAGGCCAGCTCCCGCGCGTCGGCGAACGAGAGGTGGCGCTTCTCCATCAGCCGCCGCACCCGCTCCAGGCCCAGGAACGCCGAGTGCCCCTCGTTCATGTGGTACACCGTCGGCTCCAGCCCCAGCGCCTCCAGCGCGCGGTAGCCGCCGATTCCCAGCATGATCTCCTGCCGGATGCGCATTTCGCGGTCGCCGCCGTAAAGCTGATCCGTGATGTCGCGATCCTCCGCCCGGGCGTTGCCCTCGAAGTTCGTGTCCAGCAGGTAAAGCGCCACCCGGCCGACCTGCGCTCGCCAGACCTGCGCCTTCACCTGCCGGCCGGGGAACCCCACCTCCACCACCAGCGGCTTGCCGTCGGTCCCGCAGGCCGGACTCACCGGCAGATTGTGGAAATCGTTGTTCGGGTATTCCTCCTGCTGCCACCCGGCCTGGTTCAGATACTGCCGGAAGTAGCCTTGCTGATAGAGCAGCCCCACGCCCACCAGCGGAATGCCCAAATCGCTCGCCGACTTCAGGTGATCTCCGGCCAGAATCCCCAGCCCACCCGCGAAGATCGAGAGGCACTCGGTAATGCCGAACTCCAACGAGAAGTACGCCACCATCGGCTTGTCGCTCTGGTGGGAGCAGGTCTTGTGGAACCACGACGACTCGCTCGTCAGGTACGCATCCAAGTGGCTCGCGACCCGCTCCAGATGCGCCAGGAAAGCATCGTCGCGCGCCGCCGCCTCCAGCTTGTTCTGCTCGATGGCTCCCAGCATGAGCACGGGATTGTGCCCGCTGGTCTCCCACAGGTCCCCGTCCAGCCGCCGGAACAGCTCGATAGCTTCGTGGTCCCAGGCCCAGCGCAGATTATAGGCAATCGCCCGCAAGCCTTCGATGGCCGGGGGCAAGGCAGGGATCACGCTGAATGTTCGAATTGGTTTCATCTGTCTCGAATCTACCCTGTTCGTGGCGCGGAATCAAGACCGGATAGCCCGATAATGGGCTGAGAATAATCGCCTTCCGGAAGCACCCTCCGGGCCCCGCGCTACGCCGTCAGCACCCGTATGCAGGCCCGGCAGAACGCCGGCAGATCGTCGGGCTTGCGCGAGGTGACCAGGTTGCCGTCCACCACCACCTCCGAGTCCTCATACTGCGCGCCCGCGTTGATCACATCGTCCTTGATCGCGAAAAAGCAGGTCGCCCGCCGTCCCCTCAGCATTCCCGCCGAGCACAGCGCCCACAGCCCGTGGCAGATGGAAGCCACCAGCTTGCCTTGCGCGTTCATCTCCGCGATCAGTTGAAGGGCCTTCGGATACCGCCGTATGAAATCGGCCGCCCATCCGCCCGGCACCACCACGCCGTCGAAATCCGCGGCGCTCGCCTGGTCGTAGGATTTCCCGGCCACCGCCGGGTAGCCGGTTTTGCTCGGATAGGTCGCCCCCGCCTGCGCCCCCACCATCGTCACTTCCGCTCCCGCCTCCCGGAAACGGTAATAAGGATACCAGACCTCCATCTCCTGATAACCCTGGTCCACCAGAATCGCGATGCGTTTCCCTTTGAGTTCCATGCCAGCCTCGCTTCCAGTCTGCCACAAGCCCGGCACGATCTCCGTTCCCCCCCTACTTCCAGTCCGCCACGAAGATGTTGAACTCGTAGCGGCCCTTGGCCTGGTAGCTCGAAGTGAACGCCAGCTTCCGGCCGTCCGGCGAGAACTCCGCGAACGACGTGAACCCGCCGAAATCGGTCACCTGCTCGAGTCCGCTCCCATCCAGGTTCACCGGGCAGAGCTCGAAGTCGCGGCTGTCGCAATGCAGCCGGTTCGAGGCGAACAGCACCTGCTTGCCGTCCGGCGTAAAGGTGGGAGCGAAGCTGGCGCAACCGAAATTGGTAATCTGCTTCGCGTTCCGGCCGTCCGCATCGCCCGCGAAGATCTCCATCTTCATCGGCGAAACCAGGTCCCGCGCCAGGAACTCCCGGTACGTCGCCAGCGCCTCGGCAGTGGCCGGATGATTGGCCCGCCACACCAGTTTCTTGCCGTCCCGCGAGTACATCCCGCCGCCGTCGTAGCCCGGCGTATTGGTAATCTGCCGCTTCCCCGAGCCATCCGCCTTCATCGACCACAAATCCAAATCGCCGCCCGCCAGGGACGTGTACACGATGCGGCCCGTCTTCCAGTTCACCGTCGCCTCGGCGTCATAGCCCTTCGCATCCGTCAGCTTCTTGACGATCTGGCCGTCGTCCTCCGCCAGGTAGATGTCATAGCTGCTGTAGATCGGCAAAACGAAGCCTTTGCTGCGATCGGCCCCAGGAGGGCAGCCCGCGCCCGCTTCGTGCGTCGACGAGTACAAGACATGTTTGCCGTCCTTCAGGAAGTAGGCGCACGTGGTACGGCCTTTGCCGGTCGAGACCATCCGCACATTCGAGCCGTCCGCGTCCATCACGCAGATCTGGTCGCACTCCCGCCCGTCGCGCGTGGACTGGAACACCAGCCTCTTCCCATCCGGCGACCAGTAAGACTCCGCGTTCTGCCCGCCGTTAGTGAGCTGTCGGAGGTTGGACAAGCGCGCCGTGCTCTGGCCGTAGGCGGCCACCCCGCCAGCCGCCACGTAAAACGCGTAAATCGCAAGCCTCGTTTCTCTCCGCATCACGTATCATTAGTAATACCGTGAAGTGGGCGCTTCTCATCGGGACGGCTATTCTCTGCACGCCCGCGGTGCGAGCCCAGGTCACCCTCACCGGCCGCGTGGTGGACGAGGATAACGCCGCCGTCCCCGCCGCCCAGGTCTCGCTCACTCAGGCCGGTTCCAATCTCCACCTGGAAGCCGAGGCCGATCCCACCGGCAAGTTCGTCTTCCGCCTGGATGCGCCCGGCGATTACCTTCTCTCCGCCGAACTCCCCGGTTTCTTCCGCCTCCGCGACCGCCCGGTGCACCTCGCCGATGGCGCCAACGAAGTCACTCTCGTTCTGAATCCCGCCCGCGAGGTCTTCGACAAGGTCGACGTCTCCTATTCGCCTCCGGTCATCGATTTCGAACGCACCGCGCCCGAGGAGCGCCTCACCAACACCGAACTGCTCGCCCTTCCGTTCCCCTCCACCAACACGCTTCGCAACATCATGCGCGCCATGCCCGGCGTGGTCCAGGATTCCGTCGGCGGCATTCACCTCAATGGCGGCGCCGAAGAGCAAATCCTCTATACCCTCGACGGTTTCGAAATCAACGACCCGCTCTCCGGCCAGTTCGAAAGCCGCATCAGCCTCGAGGCGGTAAGCTCCATGGAGGTCACCGGCCTAAACCCCGCGGAGTTCGGCAAGGGCGCGGCCGGCGTCCTGGCTCTCAAAACCACTACCGGCGACGACCGCTTCCGCTATTCCGGAACCGACTTCATCCCCGGCCTCGAAAATCGCAAGGGATTGACCATCTCCGACTGGACGCCGCGCTTCGAACTCTCCGGGCCGCTCGAACGGGGCCGCGCCTGGTTCTCCGACGGCCTGGATGCGCAATACAACCAGACCATCATCAACGAACTCCCCGCCGGCCAGGATCGCGATACGAGCTGGCGCGCCACCAACCTGCTTCGCACCCAGTTCAATCTCTCGCCCTCCAACATCCTCTACACCGGCTTCCTGGCCAGCTTCTGGATCGCGCCGCGCAACGGCTTGGACCCGCTGGATCCCATAGAGACCACCACCGACCGCCGCACCCGCCAGTGGTTCGTCAACTTCAAGGACCAGATCTACCTCCACCGCGGCGCGCTTCTCGACGTCGGATGCGCGGTCGACCGCACCTTCGACCGCGAAATCCCCCAGGGCGACCTCCCGCTCGTCAACACCGACAATGGACGCACCGGCAACGCCTTCCTGGACGCCACGCGCCAGGGTGGCCGCAACCAATGCCTGGCCAATCTGTACCTGCCTTCCTTCACCGCTCTCGGCGAACATCACTTGAAAATCGGCCTCGATTTCGATTGGATCGGCTACTCCCAGGACGCCTTCCGCTCGAGCTACGAGTTCCTGCGTGACGACAATTCCATCGCCCGTCTGGTCACCTTCGGAGGCAGCGGCCAGTTGCATCTCTCCAACCGCCAGGCCTCCTCATACCTCCAGGATTCCTGGAAGATCCAGTCGCGCCTGCAACTCGAGCTGGGCCTGCGCCAGGATTGGGACCACTTGGCCCGCAACGTCAACTTCGCCCCGCGCGCCGGGTTTTCCTGGGCCCCGCCGCACCTCGAATCCACCAAGATCTCGGGCGGTTTTGGAATCGTCTACGACCAGTCCAGCATGCAACTGTTCAGCCAGCCGTTGGACCAGTATTCGCTCGCCAGCCACTATCTCGACAATGGAACTCTAGCCTACCCGCCCGCCGTCACCCTGTTCACCCTCGGCCCCGGTCCGTTCAAGATGCCGCGTTACGCCAACGAGAACCTGACGGCCGAGCGCAGTCTGGGCTCCGGCCTCTACCTGCGCGTGCAGGCTCTCCGCCGGCGCGGCCGGGACGGTTTCACTTACACCAACATCCTGACCCCCGACTCGCCCGCCCCTCCCGGTCTCGCCCCCATCTTCGACGGGATGCCCTTCGATGCCCTCTACCAGCTCACCAACCAGCGCCGCGATTCCTACGACGCCTTCGAGGTCACCGTCCACCACACCTTCCACAAGCAGTTCGAGTGGATGGCCAGCTACACCCGCTCGCGCGCTTATTCCACCGCCGTGATCGTCCCCAGCATCGACACGCCGGTGCTCGTCACGGCCAACGCCGGCCGCATGAGCTGGGACGCGCCCAACCGCATCCTGAGCTGGGGCTATCTGCCCACCCGCTGGCCGAACTGGGCCATCGCCTATCTCTTCGAGGCCCGCGACGGCTACCCCTTCTCGATTCAGGACGACACCGGGCAAATCGTGGGCAGCCCCAACGACCACCGCTTCCCCATGTTCTTCGAGCTCAACCTGCACATCGAGCGCCGCTTCGTCTTCCGCAAGCAGCGCTGGGCTTTGCGCGCCGGCTTCGACAACATCACCAACCACCAGAATTACAACACCGTCAACAACGACCTCGATTCCCCCCAGTTCCTGGCCATGTCCGGCGGGCAGACCCGCGCCCTCACCTTCCGCATCCGCTGGCTGGGGCATTAGCGCCGGCATTCCTTGCCCGTCCGCCGAGATCTCCAACTGCGCGGTCGGCGCCTTCCCGAACTGCACCGGCTAACGATCTTGTGAGATGATATGCCCGGAGGTACAGATGTCATTCCCACGCACGGTATGGCCCGTGCTGAGCATCCTACTTATTCTCGAGGGGCCGTCGGCGCTGGCGCAACAGTCCGCCGATAGCTCGGCTCCAGTCCCGGAGACCATTAAGCAATTTGTCGTCGGCGGCTGGCTGGGGTACTTGAGCGCAACCCGTAATACCTGGGAGTTGATGGATGTCAAGCTGGATTACGGGCTGGAGGCGCTCATCGCCGACCAATCGGCCTGGATGGACTACCGGTCCTGGCAGGAGTATCCCGGCGCGTGGCAAGATCTCGCGGATAACGTGGCAGCCGCGCATGCTGTGGGCTTGTCCGAAGGGACGATGTACGGGCTCCATTTCATGGACTGCGCGGACGCACTCCCCGACGATGCGTGCGGGTTCTCTTACTACTACGGCATCATGACCGACTTCGACAGGTGGAGACAACCGGACGGGACCTTGGGCGCGGACCCTTACTCGCCCGCGGTCGCGCGGTCATTCTCGGGCAAGTACGTCGTCTACGCGACAAATCAGGAGTTTGGACGGCAAGATGTGAACGCTGTGATGCAACCGCAGAGCCCGGACTGGCGAGACTTCGTCGTCCAGTGGGGCATGCATCACATCGACGCCGGCGCCGACTCGATCTTCCTTGACAATCCGATCGCCGATTTTCCGCCGTTTTGGAACGCAGGGTGGGGATGCAGCGACACCTGGGAAGGACGCGGTTTCATCGAGCGCCTCAAAGCTCGATTCACCGACGAGCAACTTGAAGGTCTCGGTGTGGCCAATGCGGAGACGTTCTGCATGAAAGACTATATCACGGCGAAATATGGCGCCACGGCTGAGTCCGGGAACCCCCTTCTGGTTCACGGTCTATTCCCGTCTACCAACGACGGCGAGCCTGTCAGTCTGGCGCAGCCCGCGGGTTTGATGGATGACCCTCTGGTCATGGAGTACGTGCGGTATTGGTACAGTTCGCTCAACGGTTTCGCCGAGTACGTCGGAAGCGGGCTAAGCAATTATGCCGCCTCGCAGGGAAAAGATGTTTTGCTGATATACAACGCCAACAGTGCGTGGTCGCCGGATATTCAACAAGGTGTGACCCCCATAACACTGGCGCCATTCTTTGACCAGCCGTACCTCGAATTGGAAAAGAATGCGCTGCCCCCGTGGACTGACATCGGCTTGTGCAAGACGGGCCTCGCCATGACGGGATTCGACGCACCCCCTTGGATCGGCTCTCTCTTCTTTTCCTCGGACAACCCGTTCGGGTTGCCCCAGTTGCCGGATGACGTTTCGGGATACTTGAGGATGAAGGTCGGGGAGGCCTTCAGCTCGGGTTGCGTGATGCCGGTCCCATTCGGAACCGGGGAACCCCAGTCGGGAGATTCTCCCACCAGGATGACCGGCGGCATCGAGCGGACTAAGCTAGCCCCCTATTACCAGTTCCTCGGAGGCAACAAGCAGTTGTTTCAGAACGTGGCCAGCGCCGCCAAAGTGGCGGTGGCCTACTCGATCCCGACGGTGGTGTGGAACTTCCTGCCGACACTCGGCATCCTCCCCAATGCGTATAAGGGCGAGACCGGAGGTTGGGCGCGTGCCATGGAACTGCTCCACGTTCCCTACGACATCGTTCTTCTTGGTATGGAGGATGTATGGGATTCCTCGGCTCTGGGGGCGCAACTGCAACGGTACGACACTGTGTTTGCGCCGAGCGTGACCCACGTTTCGCCTTCCGATTTGGCCGCCTTGCAGCTTTTCGTCCAGAGAGGCGGTCAGCTGGTCACGACCAGCGATTTTGCGACACGCGACGACCTGAACGGCGTGGCCGGACCATCGCAGGGAACGGCGATACTCTCCAATCCGAACACAACTACAGTCGTGCCCGGAGATGGCCTTGCCTTGCAGCAGGCGGTGGACCAGCAGAGCATTGACCTGGCCGCTCTCGGACGTCTCAGCTCCGTGATCACCGCTGCGACGCCGGCTTCCGCTCGCATCGTGACGAACGCCCCAAACACCATCTTCGTCAGCCCCCAGTTGCAGCAGAATCCCAGCCGGCTGCTGGTCCACCTGGTGAACTACGATTATGGGTACAATCAGGCGGGCGACTGGGTCAATCCGGCGAAGAACCTCACCTTCAGCATCCCCCTGCCCAGCGGATTCCGGGTGTCTTCGGCCCAACTTCTGTCACCCGACGGTCCTCCTGCGGAAGGCTTCCAATGGGCCGTGAACGGGAACGCCATCCAACTCCAGGTTCCCGAGGTCGGCTACTGGTCCATTGTCGTGTGCAACGGACAGTAAGTTACTGCGAGCGGATGCTGAGTAAGGTGGGACTGCTGACCGCATCTCCCACGGTCAGAGTGAGGAGATAGTCGCCGGTGCTCACGAGTGGCAGTTGGAGATTAGCTTGAGCCACCCCAACCAGCCCCGGGGTCAGGCCCAGGAAGAGCACCGTGGCGGGCTGGTCTCCGACCGTCGCCTGGACGGGGAGCGACGCCCTTGACAGGGGCGTAAGGGGAGCGGCCTGGCCCGTGGGCACCGGGTTGTCCAGCGGCCCCTGGCCGGTGAGGTACGCGACAACGATGCCTCCCGCGGGGGCCGGGTTCGCAGTGGTGATGAGTGCCCCGCTCAAGTCGGTGACCACCGCCCGGCTCGCTCCCCATTGAAAAACCCCGGGAGCGGAGCCGGTAATCGTCAGGGCAGATGGCGCGCTGAACAAGCCGTTCGAAAAGACGACCACCGAGGCCTGCCCCGGCTGCACCTCGAATGGAACCTGCGCATTCACCTGCGTCGGGCTGGCCCAGAACAACGGCGCCGGCACGCCGTTCACCTGGACCGAGGCTCCGCCCAAGGTAACAGGCAACGGAGTGGACGCCGCCGCCTCGCTAGCCGTGGCGAGGTTCGATCCGAAGATCGCTATCAAGGAGCCTGGGGCTGCAGCCGCCGCGTAACTGGCCGCGCTCAACGCACCGCCCTGCGCTATCTGCGGAACCGGCGCCGACTGAAGCGTCAGCCGGCGGATCCGCTGGTTGGCGGTGTCGGCGAAGAAGATTTCGCCTGCGGGACCGATCAACACGTCTGCCGGCGAGTTCAACTCCGTCAGCGAGGCCAAACCGCCATCTCCGTTGAAGCCCGCGATTCCGGTACCGGCTAGCATCTCGACAACCCCTCCGGAACCGACCGAGAGAATTCGGTGATTGCCGGTGTCGGCGATGTAGACGTCGCCGGACCCATCCACGGCGACACCCTGAGGGAGTGAGAGCGACCCGTCGTTGCCTGCCAGCGTCGAAATTACACCTTTCGAGGTGACCTTGCGGATTCGATTGTTACCAGTGTCGGCGATGTACAGCGTTCCCGAGGCGTCGAGCGCAATATGGGATGGGGAATCGATCTGCGCGGAAACTGCCGGCCCACCATCCCCGCTGAACCCCGGCGAGTCCGCCAGTCCCGCCACCGTCGTCACCACTCCGCTAGGGTCAACGCGCAGAATGCGGTCTCGCCCGGCCTCCGCCACATAAAGGTTGCCGGACTGATCCAGCGCCAGTCCGCTGGGTCGCACGATGCCCGACTGAAGCGTTGTGATAGTCCCCGCTGGACTCACTTTGCGGATACGGTCATTCAGAGTGTCTGCAATATAGATGGTGCCCGCGCCGTCCACTGCCAGGCTGGCCGGCTCCCATAACGTGGCGCTCGTTGCTGGCCCCCCGTCACCTGCGAATCCCAGCCCACCGGTCCCGGCCGGCGTCGTCACCATTCCGGCCGGAGTGCTCTGGCGAACAAGGGAATTGCCCGTATCGGCGATGAACAGATCTCCCGCCTGATCCATAGCTATGCCCTGAGGCGTAAGCAGGCGCGCACCAACCGCGGTAACGGAATCCCCGTTGAAACCAGGCTGACCCGAGCCCACCGACGTTTCGACGACGTAGGCACTTGCCGGCGCGGACCCCCCGTCCTCAATCGTGAACACGACGGCGACTTGCACCCGAGGGTTTCCGCTCTGGGTAGAACTGACAGTGAGGAATGCGTTGTAGGTGCCGGGGGAGAGGCCGTCGACGCTGGCGGTGACCGTAAGCTGCGCCGGCGTCACGCCGATCGCAGGATTAACGTCCAACCAGGCTTCCGATGCCGTGACGCTGAAAACCAGCGTCCAGCGGTCCGTCTCGAGCGCGCGAACCTCGAGAGGCATGCTGGCGGAGCCCGTGCCCTTCGCCGTCAACGCGAGGGCTTGGGCGGGCATGGCGAGAGTCGGCCAAACCGTGCCGGTGATCCTCTCCCAGGTCCCTCCGGCGTCTGTGCTCCGGTAGATCCCAAGCCACGTGCCGGCATAGAGAACATCCGGGTGAGTGGAATCCACCGCCAGATGCAACAGGTCCTGCGCTTTGTCGGTAACCTGGGTGCATTGCCAGGTTGTTCCCCGGTCGGGACTCGCGCAGACTGAATTGGTGGTGTACTCGGCAAAGTAGACCCTGGGGAGGCCCGTCGGGTCGATCAGAACGTCATTGGGCTGCCTGCCGGGAGCCACGTTGGTCCAGGTGGCACCCTGATCGGTGCTCTTGAACAATCCCCCGGTGGCCGACCCCTCGGGAAGAAAAGCGGGGCTGCGCACGGCCGCGTACACCGTGCCGGGGTCGAACGGGTCGCTGGCCACCTCATAGATGACCGCGATGGATCCGTCGACGCCGGGAAGTGTCGCGACCTGGGTCCACGTCGCGCCTTGATCGTGGCTGCAAGAAATGGCAGCGCCCTCCCCGTAAAACATCAACGAGGGCTGCCCGGCGTTGAGATCGAAACCGCCGTCTGAGCCGGGAAGAGTGCTCTGCAGAGTCCATGCGGCGCTGGTACTGCTGGTGGTGTAGAGTTGGTTGCCGATCCTCGCATAAAGCACTGGCGGACTTCCGGGCAAGATCCAGAGCCGGCCCACCTGGCCGGCGTCCCCGGACAAGCCCGTGTTGAAAGGAGTCCAAGTGGCTCCGGAATCCGTGCTCCTCCAGACGCCGCCGCTTGATAATTCCGTGGCCACATAGATCACCGCATTGTTGCCCGGCTCGAAAACAATACCGCCGATCTCGGGCTGCGGAAGACCGGCTTCGTCAATGAAGACGGGATACCAGTTTCCCGCGTTATCTGCAGTGCGAAAGAGGCTGGGGCCGGTTGTACTCGCGTAGAGAACCGGAATGGCAGACTGGTCGACGGCGACTAGTCCGACGGGCATATCGAAGCTCGACTGAGCGGAGAGAACATGAGCGAATAACGCGACGCCGAACACTCTGCCCGGCAACCACGCCCGAATCATGTCGAGCTCTCCTGGCGGACACTCATCGTGTCCATACTACACCACTGTGGCCGAGGCGGACGACCCCGTAGTCTCTGACGCGCGACTAAGGAATGCACTCTGAGATGTCGTCCCCATCCCCCGGAACTGCTGCCCGCCCACCTCCGCCCCCAATGCTAAACTTGAAGCCAGGCCTTCATGGATTCGCGCCGCGGTTTCATCGGGAAGTTCGCCACCGGACTGGCCGGCACGCTCGCCGCCCCCGCCTCCGTCCTGGGCGCCAATCAGCGTATCCGCCTCGGCATCATCGGCCCCGGCGACCGCGGCACCCAGTTGGCCCGCGAAGCGCTAGCCTGCCCGGACACGGAACTCGCGGCCTTCGCCGACGTCTACACTCGCCGCCTCGAGGAGGCCCAGCGTCTCGCGCCCCACGCCAAGACCTACTCCGACTACCGCGCCCTGCTCGACGACACATCCATCGACGCCGTGATCGTCGCCACCCCCCAGCACCTGCACTGCGAGCACTTCTGCGCCGCGCTCGACTCCGGCAAGCACGTCTATCAGGAAAAGACCATGGCCTTCACGGTCGACCATGCCAAGCGCATGCGCGCGGCCGTTCGTCAGGCCGGCCGCCGCACGGTCCAGATCGGCCACCAGCACTGCTCCACCGGCCAGGTCAACGACGCCGCCAAAATCATGGCCACGGGCTACGTCGGCAAAATCACCTCCCTCCACGCGCACATGTACCGCAACACGCCCCACGGCAAGCCGCAGTGGACCCGCCCCGTCTTCACTGACATGACCCCCCAGAACATCCTCTGGGATTCCTTTCTCGGCGACGCGCCCAAGCTCCCCTTCGATGCCAATCGTTATATCAACTGGCGCTTCTTCTGGGATTACTCCGGCGGCAATTTCCACGAGAACATGTGCCACCAGCTCGCCTTCTGGTACAAGGTGCTGGGCCTGGGCATCCCCTCCGCGGTCACCACCACCGGCGGCATCTACCTCTGGAAAGACGGCCGCGAAGTGCCGGACACCATGGACGTCTCCATGCAGCATCCCGAGGAGATCCTGTTCACCTGGAACTCCGGCTTCGGCAACAACCAGTACGGCGTCACCGAGGACGTTCTCGGCTCCGACGGCGCCATCTCCCGCGGCCAGCAGATCCGCTACGCCCCGCAGAAGGTGAACCGGCCCGACGGCGTCGAGATGCTCGGGCAGACTGCCACTCCCAAGAACGCGCACATGCGAAATTTCCTGGATTGCATCCGTTCCGGTGCCCGGCCCAATTGCCCCTTCGACCTCGGCTTCAGCGTTTCCGTCGCCTGCCGGATGGCGGTCTCGAGTTATCGCGAGGGCCGCACCGTGCGCTGGGATCGGGATAAAGAGGAAATCGTGTAGGCCGGCCCAATTCTCATCTCGGAGCACGCATTTGAAAGCACAAATCGGAATCATAGGTGGCAGCGGGCTGTACACCATGCCCGGCTTTGCCATGCAGCGCGAGGTATCAATCGATACGCCCTGGGGACGCCCTTCGGACAGCTACATCCTGGGCCAACTGGGCGGCAAGGATGTGGCCTTCCTGGCCCGGCACGGGCGCGGCCATCGCATCTCCCCCTCGGAGCTGAACTTCCGCGCCAACATTTACGGTTTCAAGTCGCTGGGCGTCGAGCGCATCATCTCCCTCAGCGCGGTCGGCTCGCTCAAAGAGGAGCACCGCCCCCAGGATTTCGTCATCCCCGACCAGTTTTTCGATCGCACCCGCCTCCGCCCTTCCACCTTTTTCGGTGACGGCCTGGTGGTCCACATCAGCTTTGCCGATCCGGTCTGTCCCCAGATGGCCGAGGCTGTCCATCGCGCCTGCCTGGCGGAAGGCGTGCGCGCCACTCGCGGCGGAACCTACCTGTGCATGGAAGGCCCCCAGTTCTCGACCAAGGCCGAGTCCAACCTCTATCGCAGTTGGGGCATGGACGTCATCGGCATGACCAACTTGCAGGAGGCCAAACTGGCCCGCGAGGCCGAAATCTGCTACGTCACCGTGGCCATGGTGACGGACTACGATTGCTGGCATCCCGAACACGACGCCGTCACCGTGGACCAGATTGTCGGCAACCTCATCAAGAACTCCGAGAACGCCTGCAAGGTGGTGGCGCACACGGTGGCCGGATTGGGCGAGGCGCGCTCCTGCAAGTGCGGCTCGGCGCTTGCCAACGCGATCCTCACCGATCGCAGCCTGGTTCCCGAGGACACGCGAAAGAAGCTGGAACTGCTTGTCGGAAAGTATCTCTGAAATCGCCCGGCGCCTGCTCGATGGCGCGATTCGCCTCGAGCCGTGGCCGCCCGAGTCCGCGCTCCGCCTGATCCGGGAGGCGGATACCGAGGAAGGCGCCCGCGCGCTCTTCGGCATCCTGGCCGAGGGCCTCTCCGATCGCTTCGAGCCGCGCCTGGTCGAGGTCTATGCCGCCTTCTTCGCCGAAGCCATCGGCTCGGCGCTCCCGGATTGGGATGCCGGCCAGCTCCTGAGCCGCTACCAGCGCGTACGCCGGCCCCGGAGCTTTGCAGGGGACCCGCCGCGCTCCGTCTACGTCCTCTCGCGCGTCACCCTCGGCGCCGACGTGGCCATCACGAGCCGCGTTCTCGATGCCGCCAAGCGCCGCTTTCCCTCCGCTCGCATCGTGCTGGTGGGAGGCGAAAAGAGCTACGGCCTCTTCGCCGCCGATCCGCGCATCGAGCACCTGCCCGTCGCGTACCACCCTGGCACTCTGCGCCGGCGCCTCCAGGCCTGCCCGCGCTTCGACGAGCCTGACACCATCGTGATCGATCCCGATTCCCGCCTCACCCAGCTTGGCCTGCTCCCGATTTGCCCCGAGGAGCGCTACTACTTCTTCGAGAGCCGCGCCTACGGCCAGGATACCGATGCATCCCTGGGCGACCTCACCCAGCGCTGGATTGCCGAAACCTTCGGCGTCCCCGATGCCCGCGCCTACATCGCCCCGGCCGCCCCGCCCGAGCCCCCGACCGATGTCGCGGTCAGCCTGGGCGTGGGAGAGAACCCGGCCAAGGGCCTGCCGCATCCCTTCGAGGAGCGCCTGCTGGCCGCCCTGGCCGATCGCAGCCTCCACGTCATCGTCGATTCCGGCGCCGGTGGCGACGAAGAAGAGCGCGTGCGCCGGGCCATTGGCACCAGGCAGGATCGCATCCGCATCTTCCGCGGCCCCTTCGCCGATTTCGCCGCCATCGTCGCCCGCAGCCGCCTCTACGTCGGTTACGATTCCGCCGGCCAGCACGCCGCCGCGGCCTCGGGCGTGCCCCTCGTGAGCATCTTCGCCGGCTTCCCCTGCCCGCGCTTCGCCGCCCGCTGGCGCCCCACCGGCCCCGGCCCCATCGAAGTCATCCTCGCAGCTCCCTCCACCACCGACGAGGTCCTCGCCCAAGCCCTCCACGCCATTGACCGCCTTCTCGCCGCCTGACCCCCTCCCGTCTTGCCGAGCCTCAGCGGCTCCGCGACAGACACCTTGTGGTATGCTGGCGTAGACCGCGCGGCCCAAAAGGAAATTGCGGTTCAACGGCGCGAAAAAAGGAGGTTCCGGTTGCCATGTCCCGTGTGAGAACGGCTATCCCATTGTTCTTGGCTCTGCTGATGCTGACTGCGGCGTGCGCGCAGGCGCAGCCTGTGGTCAACAGCGTTGTGAACGCATTTTCTTTCCTGCCCAACATCGCCCCGGGCTCCTGGTTTGTGATCTTCGGCACGGGACTCGGTCCGGCCTCCATCTCCGTTTACGGGGGCGCCCTGCCATTTCCGAACACCCTCTCCCAGACTAGCGTCACGTTAACGCCCACCTCGGGCGGCGGCGCGCCCATCACGGCGCTGATGTATTACACGCTCGCCACCCAAGTAGCGGCGATGCTGCCCTCCAGCACTGCGCCCGGTTATTACTACGTCCAGGTGACCTACAACGGGCAGATCAGCGGCCCTCAGACCGTCGAGGTGGTGCCGCGCAATTTCGGGTTCGCCACGCAAAGGACCAACGGACAAGGCCCCGCTCAGGCCACCTATGGCGGGTATAATCTCAACCGCTTTACAACGGGCACTTACAGCGGACCGTGGACTATGCGGCCCGCCATCCCGGGCGACGTGATGGTGCTATGGGGAACGGGGATCGGCGCGGACCCGGCTTCGGACCTCACCGGCGGCACTTCCGGCGATCAGACCGCAGCGGCCCAGGTGAGCGTCATCGTGTCGGGAATTGCCGTGACGCCGGCCTACTCGGGGCGCTCTCCCGGAGCGCCGGGGCTGGATCAGATCAATTTCACGGTTCCGTCCAACGTGTCGCCCAGTTGTTTCGTCAGCCTTCAGGTGAGCGTCGGGGGCAGCTTGTCCAACCTGGGATCGATCGCCGTGGCGCCGGCGGGTCAGAGCGCCTGCACCAGCTCGGGGTTGGCAGAGGCCCTGCTGCATACGCTCGATCTGGGCGGCACGGTCACCGCCGGCGGTCTCCAGCTTGGGAAGTCCTCCTCGATCTACACGCCCAAAGTGGGCGAGAGCACCGACACCGCCGCGGGCTGGTTCGGCGTTTACCATATCGATGAGGTGGCCAACTCCAATCTCGCCGTGGTTCAGCCGGGAGCCTGTTATCTGGTCCAGCGCAAGGGCACGGCAGATCAGCTCGGCTTCGGCCAGCCGCCGGCGCAAACCCTGAATGCCGGCACGCAGTTGACCTTGAACGGCCCTAACGCTTCCAACACCCCGATCCCACTTCAATCGGACGGCGCCTACCTTGACACGTTGTATTCCACCGGTCTCCAGGGAGTGGGCGCCACGGGAAGCCCCACCCTGGCGGCGGGCACGTACACGGTAACCGGCACTGGCGGGGCCGACGTGGGCGCCTTCTCGGCGCAGGTGACTCTTCCCGGCGACTTTAGCTGGACCAATGAAACCACCGTCCCGAATCCGGTAGTGCGCAGCTCCGGACTCACCGTCACCTGGACCGGCAACGAGGGGGGACTGGTAGTGGTCCTGGGGTCCGCCCTGACGAAAACCTCCGGTTCGGGCATAGGCGCCACCTATTCCGCGCTCGCAGTCCTCTGCACCGAGCAGGCTTCGGCGGGCAGCTACACCATACCGGCCAACATTCTCCAGCAATTGCCGGCGGTCTCGGGGAGTGCGACCGCCAGCTCTTTCGGGTACCTCTCCGTGTTCGCGATTCCGAATCTAAGCGCGGGACAAGGGGGCTTCACCGCGCCGCTGACCGCGGGCGGTACGGTCAATGGCGTCCTGGGATACGAGGTCGCCTTCAACGAGGTGATCGGATTCGAGTGACGGGCATCCGGACCTCGGGGGGACGCCGGGCCGATGAAGATGTAGGCTCGGATCCGGCCTCTCATCGCTTCCCGAGAGTCGCCCGACGTTCACGTGGCCCGCGATAACGCCGAAAGACTGCCGCTGCGCCGTGCGAATGGTAGGCTATGGGTATCATGCCCGACACTGGATTTGATCTCTTCGCTATCGCCCGCCAGGAGATGATCGACGAGGGCTTCGATCCCGATTTCCCTCCGGGAGTCGGCGAGCAACTGGCGGCGATCGAGGCCCTGCCGGCGCCTGCGGCGGATGGCGACGTGCGCGATTTGCGCGCGCTATTGTGGTCCTCCATCGATAACGATACTTCGCGCGATTTGGATCAGATCGAAGCCGCCCAGCGCGTCAACGGTGGAATCCGCGTTCTGGTCGGGGTCGCGGATGTCGATTCCGACGTCTCCGTCGATTCTCCCATCGATCGGCACGCGGCGGTGCAAACCACCTCGGTCTACACCGGCATTCGAACCTTCTCGATGCTGCCGGAGCAACTCTCCACGGATCTGACCTCGCTCAACGAGGCCGCCGACCGCCTGGCGGTGGTGGTGGACATGGTCGTCGCCGGCGACGGCTCGGTTTCATCCACCGGCATTTATCGCGCCCTGGTCCGCAACCGGGCGCAGTTAGCCTACAACGGCGTCGGAGGCTGGCTCGATGGAACCTCCGCCGCGCCGCCCAAGGTCGAAGCTTCCGCCGACTTGCAGGCGCAGCTAAAACTGCAGGACGAAGCCGCGCAGATGCTCTTCGACGAGCGCCGCCGATTGGGCGCCTTGATCATCGACCGCGTCGAGGCGGAGGCCGTCATTTCCGACGGCCGCGTGCAGGGGATCGATACCCGCAAGAAGAATCGTGCCACCGAGCTGATCGAAAACTTCATGGTCGCCGCCAATGGCGTGATTGCTCGAACGCTCTCGAGCGCTGGCCTGCCTTCGATCCGGCGCGTGGTGAGAACTCCCGAGCGCTGGCCGCGCATTGTGGAACTGGCGGCCCGCTATGGCGAAACCCTACCCGCGGAAGCCGATTCGGGGGCCCTCAATACCTTCCTTCAGAAGAGAAAAGCCGTCGACCAGGTGCATTACGCGGACCTCTCCCTGGCCGTGATCAAGCTGATGGGGCCGGGCGAGTATGTCTTCGCACGGCCGGGCGACGCCGATCGGGGCCACTTCGCCCTGGCGGCCCACGATTACACCCATTCCACCGCGCCCAACCGGCGCTTCGCAGACACCGTTACGCAGCGGCTCATCAAATCGGTTCTGGCCAAGCGGCCGTCGCCCTATTCGGACCGGCAACTGGACTCCATCGCGCGCAACTGCACCCTCAAGGAGGATGCGGCGCGCAAAGTGGAGCGGACCATGAACAAACGCATCGCGGCCGTGGCGCTCCAGCCTCGGATCGGGGAGACGTTCGCCGCCGTGGTGACGGGCGTCACGCCCAAAGGCGTTTTCGTGCGCGTGCTCGACCCTCCCGCGGAGGGCCTCCTCGTTCGTGGCCAGCAAGGTGTCGACGTGGGCGATCAACTCCGCGTGAAACTGGTGAGCACCGACCCGCGGCGCGGGTATATCGATTTTGCCCGATAGATCTGGAGTGCGGCGCAAGATGCCCTGACGCCGCCCCTCATCCCCCTCGCACCCGCGGAATCCGTTCCGCCGCCGGCGCCAGCGGCGGGAAATCCGTGTACGGCTCGGCCTGATACCAGTAGCCCACCGAGTAGAAGTTGTCGCCCCGGTCGTTGGCGTGCCCGTGCTCCATGGTGTGCCTCAGATACCGCGTGAAGGTCACCGGATTGTCGCCGTGCCACCGGTAGCAGCAGTACCGCCCGCCTCTCCGTTCGGGCTGCGCGATCAGCGGCGCGCCATAGAATCGATGCGCGAACGGCGTCGAGCCCTCCCGGCCGCCGAAATCCCAACTGCCCAGGAAGTAATCCTCGGTCCCGGTGCCGATGATGGCCGGCCGCGTCTCGTCGTCGACGAAGATCATGTCGTTGCCCTCGCCCATCCACCCGTCCGCGTTTTGCAAGACTCCCAGCGTGACCCCCATCAGGTGGCCCCGTCCGCGCGTCTCAAGGTACACGTAGTTCTTGGCGCCGCTGGTGTTGAATCGCTCTCCCACAGTGGCCACGCAGGGTGCGGCTTGCCGGTACTGGGCGTGGAAATAGAGCGTGTCCTCGGGCAGGGAAGCCGCCAGCAGGTAGTCGATGTTCGAGTAGAACGACCCCACCTGCCCCGCGCTCTCGTTCGTCACCGTGAGCCGCGCCGACTTGCGGAACGGCATGGCGAAGTAGCAGTTCAGCGACTTGCCCGGCGAGCAGGCCAGATACGCCGACTCGTAGATCTGGTACTGGCCCAGATTCAGCCCGAAGAAGTCGCCGATCGGGCACTCCACGCTGGGCTTGGCGCAGCCGTCCCAATACGCCCGCAGCACCAGTTCTTTCAGGTGCTGAGGGCTCTGGGCGGAGATGGTGAACCAAAGGTGCGAGATCACTCCCGGCCCCGGCGAGTTGAACACCTCCAAAACGCCGCCCGGCGCGATCCGCCGGTAATCGGCGTTGCCGCCGGCCGGGTCGTGGCTGGATTGCTTCAATGATCGGCAGTTCTGCGCCCGTGCATACCGGGGCAACCCGAACTCCGCGCCCTGTGACTGGGCCAGGGCCGCCCCGGGCGCCGCGGCCGCGAGGCCCGCGAACGTCATCGTAGACCGCAGGAAGCCCCGGCGGCCGTCTGAATCGGGACTGGACATGCTTCCTCCTTCTGGCAAAACAAGGTCCGAGCCGGATTATAGCCGATTCCGCGAGCGCGTACTAGAACTATGCCGCTCAGAATGGAACTGGAGTACCAGGCCGTTCTGGGGGTTCCGGTACTGAAAGTCGGTTTTTCTGGGGCTTGGGACCAACTTTAATCATTACTTCGATTGACTTAGTACTAGTCTTCATCTAGAATCGACTCTGGATATGGTAGATGAACCCTCAGCGCTCCAGTACGAGAGCCCGCGTACTAGCGTGCCGGCTGCCGGGCTGATTCGACTCGTCATCGCGGACGACCATCCCATCTTCCGCGACGGCCTTCGCAAGCTGCTCAGCTTGGAAGACGACTTCGAGGTGGTCGGCGAAGCGAAAGACGGGAACGAAGTACTCGAGATCATGCGCGAGAAGGAGCCCGACGTCCTGTTGCTGGACCTCCGAATGCCCGGCCTGGACGGCCTTTCGGTGCTCCAGAGCCTCAAGAACTCCGGCTGCCGCAGCCGGATCATCATCCTCACGGCCTCGGAAGACAAAAACGAGTTTGTGCAGGCCATGAAGCTGGGATGCTCCGGCATCGTGCTCAAGCAGACCGCCACCGAGCTTCTCTACAAGAGCATTCGCAAGGTCTATGGCGGGGAGATCTGGCTGGACTCGCACACCACCGCGGCCGTGATGCGCCAGTTTGCCGCGCCCAGCCGCGTGGGTGGCGCCGAGCGCAAGGGGCGTGAGCGCAGCCCTCTCAGCCAGCGCGAGCGCGAGATAGTCGCCTTGGTCGCCCAGGGTTTCAAGAACAAGGAGATCGCCGAGAAGATCTTCATCAGCGAGCAGACCGTCAAGAATCACCTTCACAACATTTTCGACAAGCTGGGCGTCTCCGACCGCCTGGAACTGGCCCTCTACGCCATCCACAAGGGCTTCCACAGCGAACTCGAGATCTGAAATGTGGGGCGGGCAATCCTGCCCGCAGCCGGCCTTCTGGCCGGCGGGACACAGCAGACTAGCGACCGAACTTGCGCCGGAGCGCGGCCAGGCCGAGCAGAGCGGGAGCAATCAACGCGAAAGACGCCGGTTCCGGAATGGCGCTGGCACCCTGAACGCTGACGTCATCGAGACCGCTCCAGCTCGGAGTGTTGTAACCCTCAAACGCAATCGTGGTGGTCGCACTGGTCGCGGTTTCACTGAAGCTGTAAAAGGTGTAGCTCTGAGCGACATTGAACAGACTCATCACCTCAGTCCCGTTCCACAGGGCGATCTCGCCGCTCCCGGCGCCGTTGAGAACATCCAGGTAGAAGCTAAAGGTGTACGAATCTCCGGGAACAGTCGCGAGCACCTGGGAGATGGTGTCGTAGTAACCCACGTCCCCCGCGCCGAACTGGGCGGCCGAAAAGCCGTCGTAGACGTTATCACCCTCCAGCGCGCCGTAAAAGAAGTCACTGTTATAAGCAGCCGCCGTGAAGATCCAGGGGGGGGCGCTGTGGTAGCCATCGTTGGTCTCGAAGCCGCCGTTTACAACGAGCTCGCCTCCAAAACTGATGGCCACGACCATCAGCAGGCCAAGAACCAATCGCAAAAGCCGCATCTCCGATCTCCTCCCTAATGCATCTCTTTCCCCTTCCCGCGCAGGGGCAAAAAGATCACTCCACCTCACAACGGGCTAAAAGTCTATCACGGAACCACCTTGTGGACAATGGTTTTCTCGCGCTTTGCTCGTGCTTTAGTACTGGTACCGTGACTCCATCTTCCGCAGCCTGGTTTTCGCATGCCTCGCCGTCCCATGGGTCGCTCGTTTGCCCCGCGGACCTGACGGGTGACGGCTGTCGGCAGATTCCACCGTAGTGGCGACGAACCCGAGCTCCGACCGCCCGCCGGGCCGGGCTGAAATCCGTCCCAAGCGCCGTTCTTTGCGTGATCGGACTTGCATTCGTCCCCAATTGCGCATAGCATCTTTCATGGAGGCCGTATCGCAGATGAGAGTGTCTTTTGTGGTGTCCGTTCTTCTTGCCGTCTTCCTATTCTCGAGTTGTCTCTCGGCCCAGTCCAACATGCCGGCGATGAAGACCGTCGACCCGGACAACGGGAAGGTCGGAGATACGCTGACGGTGACGGGAGAGAACCTCGATAAGGCCAGCGTGGCCAAGCTGTACTTGACCGACGGGACGAACGATGTCGAAGTGGCCATGACCACCCAGGAGGCCACCACGATCACCTTCAAGATCCCCGCCAAGGCCAAGCCTGGCCGGCTGGCGCTGATGGTTCTCACCCGCGGCAAGGAGCCGAAGCTGATCGAGCAGCCGGTGAAGGTGACGGTCGAAGAGTAGTTATCCTCTCTGCTTGCGGCGGTACGGCGAGGTCAGATACTGCCGCGACTCCCGGGCCGCGTCGGAATCGGGCGCGAACGCCATGGCGTGCCGGTACGCCTCGATAGCCAGCCCGCGCTGCCCCTTCAGATCGTAGATCTGGCCCAGGCGCATCCAGGCCAGCACTCCGGTATTCAGGTCCAGTTCCTCCGCGGCGGCGGCGGCCTGCTTCATGTTGGCGAGGGCCGTGTCCAGGTCGTTGTACCAGAACTCTATGGTGCCCTCGGCGTAGCAGATCTTCTCCATTCGCAACTGGGCGAATCCGCTCGCGCCGGAGCGCTTCTGCCGCTCCAGCTCCCGCAATGGCGCCAGGGCTTTCTCCTTGTCCCCCATGTCGCTGTACATCTGGGCCAACTCCATGGGCAGCAGGTAGTTGCCCGGGAAACGCCGGATAAGGCCCTCCAGCAGCGCCACCGCCCGCTGTGGGCGGCGTTCCCGGCGGCACACCGCGCACAGCAGGATCTGTGCGTCGATACGGTTGACCCGGCCCTTCTCGGCGACCAGCTCCAGCCGCCGGATGCCCTCGTCTTTGTTGCCGTGGAACCCGACCAGGAGACCAACGACACGCCAGTACATCGGCAGACTGCCCACGATGTAATCGTGCAAGCCCTGGACCAGTTGTGCGTCGATTGCAGCGGGATCCAGTTCGCTTACCCGGCTATGGCAGCGGCGCGCGGAGGTGGCGTCGCGCAGCGAGTCCCGCCAAGCCTTGCGGACCAGGAAGTTGTAGTTGGCCCGCAACCCATAGGAAACCCCCAGGGCGTACAGCGCCGGCGTGTCGTTGGGGTTCCGTTTGAGCGTCGCCTGGGCCAGCTCCATGGCCCGGCCAATAGCTTGATCGAACTTGCGTTGGTCCTCCGGGCTGGCGTCCACCTTCGAGCGGCGCAGGAACGGGTTCGAGCCGCTGACCAGTTCGCTCTCCAAAGCTCCGGCGCGGAACATGTCGCGGTATAGGATGGCTTGGGCCAGGTGGTTGTACCCAGCCGGCTCTTTTGGCTGCTCGGCGACCTGCCGGTTGAACTCGGCGATCGAGTCGTCGTACTGCAGGTTGTAGAAGTACTCGAAGCCCTTCGAGACCGGCGGATCCTCGGCCAGCGCCGCCACCGCTCCGGCCAGCATCAGGCACCACGCTGCGCGCATTCCGCCACCTATTCTAGCCCAACTTCCCCCGGCCCAATCCCCGCCGCTGGTCGCGACCCAAAGCCAAATTGCGCCGGAATCCCTCATAGCGGGCGCGCAGCACGGCCGTCCCCCGAAACCTCTCCCGAAACTCCGCTTCCGTCAAGCTCGCCAGCTCTTCCAGCGTCGCAGCGGGACCGCCGCTGGGCGGGTTCTTGCGGTTCCAGGGGCAAACCTCCTGGCAGATGTCGCAACCGAAAACGTGGCCGGCCAGCGCCGTGTGGAACTCGGTGGGAATCGCCCCGCGCAGCTCGATGGTGAGGTAGGAGAGGCAACGGCGGGAATCCAGCATCCAGGCGGGTTGGGTTTGCCCGGTCGGGATAATGGCTTTGGTTGGGCAGGCATCGATGCAGCGCCTGCATTTGCCGCAGCGGTCCGGAACGGGCGCGTCCGGCTCCAGATCCAGCGAGGCCAAGAGTTCCCCCAGGAAGAAAAACGAGCCTTGCCGCTGGTCGATCAGGCAGGTGTTCTTGCCGATCCAACCCAAACCCGCGCGGCGGGCATAGGCCCGCTCCAGCAGCGGCGCCGTGTCGACCGAGATTCTCCACTGGAAGGGCCCAGCCCGCTCTCCCAGCCGGGCGGCCAATTCCCTAAGTCCTTCGCCTACAATGGCATGGTAGTCCGGACCGCAAGCATAACGTGAGATGGGACCGCTGGGGCCGTTGTAAAGCTTGCCGACGCAGATGATCGAGCGTACCCAATCCACCAGGCTTCGCGGATCCTGGCGCAGGGTCGCCCGCCGCCCGCCCAGGTACGCCATCTCTCCGCCCAGCCCGGCGCTAACCCATTGCAAATAGAAGCCGGCCTCGGCCAGCGGTTCGGCCCGCGCCACGCCCGCCAGCTCGAAGCCGCACTCCTGAGCCAGCCGTTTCACGTCGCCCGCGCTCAGATTAGACCCCACGGCGGTCTCCATATAGGTCTATTTGGAGGCGCGGGCTGAACCGGAAGCCGTGCCGCTTGCAGATCTCGACGATCCAGACGCCGCGCTCTCGCAACAGCCCCGCCTCCCGTCCCTCAGGCATGAGAACGACTCTGGCCGGATCGGCGGCCAGCTTCTCGACCAGCGGCTGGATCTCGTCGAGATCCTCGGGGCGGGCCACCACGAACTTGAGTTGGTAGTGGTAAGCCTCCATGAGCCGGCGCAGGACGTCGGGCTGTATGCGCAGCCGGTCGTGGCGGGTGGCCCACTGCGGGTCGTCGAGCGGGGTCGAGTTGGCCAGCTTCGGGCTGATGCTCATCAGGTCGCACTCGACCGGCGCGAAGACGGTTCCGGCGGTCTCGATGGTGATATGCAGTCCCAGGCGGCGCAGACCCTCTGTCAGCGCGACGATGTCCGGGGCGATCATCGGCTCGCCCCCGGTGATCACCACGTGCCGCGCGCCCAAGTCGTTAACCTCCTTGAGGATGGAGGCGACCGGCTGCTCCCGGCCTTCGGGGCGCCAGGAGGCGTAGGGGGTATCGCACCAGACGCAGCGCAGGTTGCAGCCGCTGGAGCGCACAAAGACCGAAGGGACTCCGGCCAGCGAGCCTTCGCCCTGGATGCTATGGAAGATCTCGGCGATTCTCACGGCGTGCTCTCCAGCGGGTCCGCCAGCCCGGCTTCCTGGAAGCCCTTGCGGCGGAGCAGGCAGGAATCGCAGGCGCCGCAGGGGCGGCCGAGTTGAGTCGGGTCGTAGCAGCTCCAGGTAAGGCCGAAATCCAAACCCAATTCGTGGCCCAATTTCACGATTTCGGCTTTGCTGAGGCGGATGAGTGGCGTGTGGATCTGTACGCGCGTGCGGCCCTCCACGCCCGCGCGTGTGGCCAGGTTGGCCAGCCGCTCGAAGGCGGCGATGAATTCGGGACGGCAATCCGGGTACCCCGAGTAGTCGATCGCGTTCACGCCCAGGAAGATGTCCGAGGATTCCAGGGTCTCGGCCCAGGCCAGGGCGAAGGAGAGGAAGATGGTGTTGCGCGCCGGAACGTAGGTGACCGGAATCCCGTGCCCCATTTCGCCAGCGGTGCGCAGCTTGGGGACCGGCAGGTCGGCGGTGAGCGCGGAGCCTCCGAAGGCGCGCAGGTCGATGCGCTGAACCAGATGCCGGGCCGCTCCGAGGGCTTTCGCGACTCGCGCGGCGGCTTCTAGTTCTACATGATGTCTCTGCTCGTAATCGAATGATAAGGCGTAGCATTCGAATCCCTGCTGAAGGGCCAGAGCCAGGCAAGTGGCGGAGTCCAGGCCGCCGCTGACCAGAGTGACGGCTTTCGGGTTCATTGAGGCAACCTCAGGCTGAGGAAGAAGCCCTGCACCGGGAACGCGACCAGGGCGAAGAGGGCGTGATGCAGGATGCCTGACGAGAGCGGGATCAGCGTCGGCAGGCTGAAGCGGGCGACGGGTTCGCCGGGCGCGAGTTGGACCGTGGGGGTCAACCCTCAATTATAGCGGGCGCCGTTGGGAGGCTCGTCCATAATGAGGAAGGAGGCCCGTGAGACTCGCGTTTGTCACTTCGACGCCGCTGGACGTGGTGCGGGGCAGCGGCACGTTCCACGGGATTGCGACCCTGGCCCGGGCCCTCGAGGCGCTGGGCTGCGAGGTGGAACTGGTCACGCCGCGCCTGCGCTGGCCCGTCTATACTCTGGAACGGCTGTGGTTCAACGAGCGGCTCCGTTGGCGGGATTTCCAAGGGTTCGACGCCGTGGTGGGCTTCGACATGGATGGCTACCGCATGGCGGCCGGATCCGGCGGGCTGCATGTCGCCTCGATCAAGGGGGTGATTGCGGACGAAATGCTGTTCGAGCGCGGGGCCACGCGGGCGACCATGGGCATCCAGGCGGCCTGCGAGCGGCGGCACGTGCGGCGGGCCAACCTGGTGATGACCACCAGCCAGTACGCCGCCGGACGTCTGCAGGAACTGTACGGGCTCTCGGAAAAGCCGAGGATCGTGCCCGAGGCAATCGACTTGGCGGGATGGCGGGAGCGCTTCGCGCGGAACCCGGCGGCGCCCGATCCCGGCCAGTTCACGGTGCTGAGCGTCTGCCGGTTCTACCCTCGCAAGCGGTTGGAACTGCTTCTCGAAGCGGCCCAGCGGCTGCGCGGGCGCATTCCCGAGCTGCAGGTGCGGATCGTGGGCGGGGGGCCGGAAGCCGGGCGGCTGCAACACATCTGGCGGGAAAAGCGGCTGGAGGAGACGGTGCGCTGGCTGGGCGACGTCTCGCCGGACGCCTTGGCGCGGGAGTACCAATACTGCGATGTGTTCGCCCTGCCCAGCGTCCAGGAGGGTTTCGGGATCGTGTTCCTGGAGGCCATGGCGGCTGGGAAACCGATCGTGGCGGCGCGGGCCGGGGCGGCGCCGGAGGTAGTCGCGCAAGGGCTGCTGGTCGAGCCTGAGGATGCGGAATCGCTGGCTGAGGCCATCGCGCGCTTGCACCAGGACCGGGCGCTTGGCGACTCGCTGGCCCAGACCGGATTGCGCCTAGTCGAGCAGTTCGATGCGCCCAAGGTGGCCCAGGCGTTCCTGGCCGAGCTGAGCGCTTATGAACCGGATAGAAAGTTCCGATTGGACGCGGGGCCGGATGCGCCGTAACCTCGGAGTATGAACCCAGCCAGAAACGCGGCCATGGAACCGGATCATCTTGCCGCGCTGCACCGCACCAGTCGTATCGTCAGTTCCAGCTTGACGTTACGGGAAATGCTCCAGGAACTGGTGGACCTGGTGGTGGAAGCCACCGGCTGCGATGCCTGCCTGGCCTATCTGCCGGATCCGGCGACCGGGGACGTGGTGCTGGAGGCGTCGCAGTTGCCGCACACGGCCGAGATCGGCGCGCTGCGGATCAAGAAGGGCGAGGGCGTGACGGGCTGGGTGGCGGAGCACAAGTCGGCGGTGGCGCTGGGCAAGAAGGCCTACGACGACCCGCGCTTCAAGAAATTCCCGACGCTCGAGGAGGATACCTACGAGGCGCTGCTTTCGGCGCCGCTGGTGGCCGGTGGCGAGGTGATCGGGGTGCTCAACGTCCACCACAAGGAGCCGCACGCGCACACGCCGGAGGAGATCGGGCTGCTGACCTTTTTGGGCGAGCAGATGGGAGGCGCCATCGTGCGCTCGCGGCTGGCGCAGGAGAACGTCCGCTTGCAGCAGGAGACCGAGGAAATGAAGCGCCGGCTGGAGGACCGCACGCTGGTCGAGCGGGCCAAGGGGATTCTGCAACAGAGGTTCAAGCTCAGCGAGCAGGACGCCTACCTGCGCCTGCGTAACGAGAGCCGCCGGCTGCGCCGTCCGATGCGCGAGCTGGCCGAAGCCGTCCTCCTGGCCGAGGGGCTGGACCCGGAGTCGTTGCCAGAGAAGCGGGCGGAGTAAGCGGCGCTAGTCTATCCAGCCGCCGCCCAAAACCCGATCGCCATCGTAGAAGACGGCGGCCTGGCCGGGGGTGATGGCGCGCTGGGGCTGGTCGAAGCGCAGGGGCACGGAAGTCCATTTGGGACAGGCACCCGGCACTACGCCAAGAACTCACGACACTGACCGAGGCTCTCGAAACGGACCTTCCTGAAGGCCGTTGGACGAATCCAACTGCGCCGCCGAGGCTCGGACTCGATCTTCTGCCAGATGCCTGTTGTCGGCGATCCGAATCGACGCCGGCGAAACCGGGAGAGAAGATCGACAGCAACGTGGCGGTAAACTCACTGCCATAGTTTCCGGGCGAGGTGCGGGACATTGCGGGCAGCGCCGTGGGCGCTGGAGGGAGTTCGGTAGGTCTGGCGCGCTAGGTCGGGGCTGCCGACCCCGAGTCTTTCGAGCGGCCGTGGCGGGCCGGAGACGGGTGCGGGGGTGTCACCCAATGCCTGGAGGCGCGTCCTAGGGGCGCTAGTGCAGCCGCTCGCCAGAATAGGGCCACCGAAGGGTGTAGTATTGCAGGCATGAACTACGTTGTAATTCCTTTCACGTGCGAGGAGTGCGGAGCGCGACTTGAGGCGCACGTGCAATCCGTGCCGGGGTGTGGTACGGGAGGACACCAGGCGACGTGCCCCAACTGCGGGAAGGCCCAGGGCAGATTCCCGGATCAGGTCATCAGGGTCTTGGAACTGCCAAGACAATCCTGATGAGGGGCTACTCGGGTGCGGACTCTGCGGGGCCAGGGTAAGGAGGAGACCGGCTTCCTGAGGCTCCTGGGACCGAGTGAGGGTTGGGGGAAGGAGGCGGAGCAAGCGGCGCGAAATGGCCCGCGTGCGCGCCGCAGAAGTACTACGGCGGCCGGCCCGGAGGCCCGGTCCCGTTAGAAAGCGACGTCTTTCGCCTTTGTCTTCTGCAAGATCCGTTTGGGACTCCCCCCTCAGGGATGTGCCTTGGGCTACACTAATAAAGAGGGGGGCCGTTGTTTTCGTGATTGACACCGTGTATACTCGGGCGAAATGGAGTCGATCCCGTCCGTTATCGCAATCCTCATCTGCGATAGGATCATTGTCGAGGCGGGAACGGGCAAGAAGTCGGTGATTGGTGTCTTTGGCGAGCTGCGTGGGCACACTCTGCCGATGGTGGTGCCCATCGGCTTCTACGCACGATTGACTGACGCGGAAGGCAAGTACATCTTTAGGGTAGATGTAGTGTACTCGAATGAGAGCGAGCAGATTGGCCGTTTGGAAACGGAACCCATAGCGGTGGCGAACCGCCTCGGTTTCGTCGAACTCGCCTTGAATCTCCCTCCTCTGCCGTTCCCAAGATTCGGCCGATATGAGTTTCAGTTGTACGGAAACGATGTCTACTTGGGCCACGTCACAATGGACGTGTGCCAGATTGGGGAGACCGGTCATGGAAGCGCTTGAAGTGCCCGCATCTTCACTGCCGTTGGGACACAGTGTTCAGTTGGACCGAAAGAGGCCCGTTCGACCTATGAGGTCTATCAAGTTCGATCGGAGATCATCACGGATGCCTCGGAGAATTCTCTTTGGGGCGATGCCTGATCCACGACTACGCTTCCGTTGTCCGGTCCCACTTCAGGTCTACATGGAGGATGGTTCGATCATCGCCCGTTCCCCTGAACTTGATGAGTTCGGCTGCGGAGTGAGCATGGGAGACGCGCTTCAGGATCTCGGGAAGACCCTGGCCGAAGAGTACGTTTTTCTTCATGAGCAGGCCGATCAACTTGGCGAAGCCCTTCGCGATCAATATCGCAGGTTGAGCGAATTCGTGGAGTATCGCCCACGACAATGAAAGTTCACGAGTTTGATCGTCTTGAAGCGAAGTTGAAGCTCAAGGTTCGCAATGCCAGTGATCGGCTAGCTTGGTTTGAACACGAGGGACGAGTAGTCACGCGAACGAGGCGCTCGCACGGCAATAAGGATCTCCCGTCGAATCTCATTCGTCAGCAACTGAAACTCGACGAAAAACAGTTTGCGGGAATGCTGTCGTGCTCCCTGTCGCTTAAGGACTACATTGAAATCCTCAAGGACAAGGGTCTGATCCCCCCGACCCCAAGGGCTGCGTAGTCCGATAGCCCGCCCGGATCTCTCTGGAGCCGCTCGTGGGTTCGGCCCCCTCTGCCAGCACCAGAAACTACGCAAGCGGGAGGAGTTGTCCTCAACACCGCCAGGGAGTCTGTGCCGGTCGGTCACGTAGTCGCTCGGGAGAAGTGCGTATTCCGGCGAAGCCGATCACGATTCCGGGATGATGCCGATCGGCATTCCGGCGTGATGGCGATCACCATCGGAGCGAAGCGACGCTGGCTTGTTTCATGATCCACGAGTGATCGGCATCAGT